>ERZ1643249.226-NODE-226-length-70760-cov-69.185659_pt1 | contig 70760 bp, 68 predicted proteins | sample MGYA00579263_ERZ1643249 | MGnify/ENA primary metagenome ERZ1643249 (study PRJEB29033, sample SAMEA4952264) | chicken gut metagenome | biome: Broiler Chicken; feature: Gastrointestinal Tract; material: Caecum | place: Ireland | collected 2018 | study: Broiler...
TGTCGCCGTGCGGGTGATATTTACCCATGCAGTCGCCGACGATGCGCGCCGACTTCTTGTGCGGCTTATCGGGCAGCAGCCCCATCTCGAACATCGTGTAGAGGATGCGCCGCTGCACGGGCTTCAAGCCGTCCTCGACGCGGGGAAGCGCTCTGTCCATGATGACGAACTCCGCATACGGGAGCATCGCCGAAGGGAGCACCTCCTCGAGCGGCGTTACGAACAGGCTGCCCTGCGGCTCTTCCACCTTTTTCTCATTCTTCCGCATTGCCGCCCTCCTTCTTGAGCTTCACCTTGTCCATAAAGGTATCTACCTTGTTAAAGTTTGCATAGCGGGCGAGGAACTGCTTTCTTCCTTCCACCCGGTCCCCCATCAGCGTCGTCACCATGTTCTCGGCGGCGACGGCGTCCTCGATGGTCACCTGCGTGAGGTTCCGCCGCATGGGGTCCATCGTCGTCTGCCAGAGCTGTTCGGCGCTCATTTCGCCGAGGCCCTTGTAGCGCTGGATGAGATACCCTTTGCCCGCCTTTTCGATCTTCTCCTGCAATTCCTTGTCGTCGTAGGCATACTCTTCGAAGGAGCCGTTCTGCTTATACACCTTATAAAGGGGCGGCATGCCGATATAGACATACCCCGCATTGACGAGCGGCCGCATATAGCGGAAGAAGAAGGTGAGCAGGATGCAGCGGATATGGAAGCCGTCCTGGTCGGCATCGGAGAGGATGATGACCTTGTGGTAGTTGGCTTTGTCGAGGTTGAAGTCGTTCCCCACCCCCGCGCCGAGCGCCGAGATGAGCGTCCGTATCTCCTCGTTTGCAAGCACCTGATCGAGCCGCTTCTTTTCGACGTTGAGCGGCTTTCCCCTGAGGGGCAGGATAGATTGGAACTGCCTCACGCGCGCCTGCTTTGCCGTGCCGCCTGCCGAATCGCCCTCGACGATGAAGAGCTCGTTCTGCTCTGCCTTCCTGCCCGAGCAGGCGGCGAGCTTCCCGACGAGCATCAGAGAATCGATGCTGTTCTTGGCACGCGCCGTATCCTTGGCCTGCCGCGCCGCAAGGCGGACGCGGGCAGCCCCCTGCGCCTTCTTGATGATCTCTTCGAACACCTTCTTGCTGCCGTTCTGCGCGGCGAGCGTGCGCATCCCCTCGACGACGGCTGCCTCGACGATGGGCCTAACTTCGGAATTGCCGAGCTTTGTCTTGGTCTGCCCTTCGAACTGCACGTTCTTGAGCTTGACGGAAAGCACGGCGGTCAGCCCTTCGCGGAAGTCGTCTCCCTGGAAGTTGGCGTCCTTCTCCTTTAGGAGCTTATTCTCGCGCGCATAGTCGTTGAGCATGCGCGTGAGCCCGCTTCTGAAGCCCGTCTCGTGCGTGCCGCCCTCGGGCGTGGGGATGTTGTTGACGAAGGAAAAGAGGTTTTCCGTGAACTCCCCCGTATGCTGGATGGCAAACTCCACCCACACGCCGTCCGACTCCGTCTTATAATAGAGCGGCTTGTTGTAGAGCGTCGATTTCCCCTCGTTGAGCGACTTCACGAAGTCGGAAATGCCGCCGTCGTAGCGGTATTCCACATGATAGGGCTGCGTCGCGTCGGCAAGGTCGATCTGTTCGGGCTCGTCGCCCTCCTTCATCTCCGCCATCGTCACGCGCTCGTCGGTGAGGGTGATGGTGATGCCCTTGTTGAGGAAGGCGAGCTCGCTCAGCCTGTTCTGGACGACGGAGAGCTGGAAATTGGGGTCGGGGAAGACGTTCTCATCGGGCAGGAAATGCACGAACGAACCGTGCTTTTTGGTGCGCTCCTTGGTCTTTTCGAGGGGCGCGACGGGAATGCCCGACTCCCATTTCTTCTTCTTCTGATCGTAATAGGAATGAAACTCCATGCGCCAGACGTACCCGTCGCGGCACACTTCGACTTTCAGCCACTTGGAAAGGGCGTTGGTGACGGACGCGCCCACGCCGTGCAGGCCGCCCGAGAAGGAATAGTTGTGCTCGTCGAACTTGCCGCCCGCGTGCAGCTGCGTAAAGACGACCTGCACGCCCGAAACTTTGGTCTTGGGGTGGATGTCGGTGGGGATGCCGCGGCCGTTGTCGCGCACGGAAGCGCTGCCGTCCTTGTGAAGGACGACGTCGATGCGGTCCGCAAAGCCGTTGGCGGCCTCGTCGATGGCGTTGTCGACGATCTCCCACAGAATGTGATGGAGGCCTTTGGTGCTCGTCGTGCCGATGTACATACCGGGGCGCAGGCGCACGGCCTCCAACCCTTCGAGGACGGTGATGTCCCCCGCGTCGTAATGTGTGCTCATACGTTCCTCTGTCTCCCTTCCCCGCGGAAAACGCGCTCCGCAGCCAAAAGGGTGCAATATCGCAATAATATCACACATATTATACCATATCTTGTTGTTCGGGGCAACCGATTTCCACAATTTTTGCAAAAAAGGCAGAAAAGAGCGCAAACAAAAACGCCGCTTTCGCGGCGTCTTACGGCAAAAAAACTCACAGTTTCCCGATGAGTTCAAGCGCCTCATCGTAACTTTTGGCGCAGAGCCCCTTGTAACCTTCGGGCGCGCCTTCGGGGCGGTAGAGGATAAAATCGATGCCGAGGGAAGCGGCGCAGGGGGCGTCCGAGGTGAGGCTGTCCCCCACCCACACGGCGCGGCTGCGTTCGTAGCCCCCGATATGCGCCTCGACATACGCCGCATACTCCTTCGAGGGCTTGTTGATGCCGATCGCTTCGGAGATGAACGCCCCGTCCGCATACGCCCCCAGCCCCGAAGCGGCGATGCGGCGCGTCTGCGTATATTGCGCCCCGTTCGTGACGAGGAAGATGCGCCCCTTATTTTTCAGCGCCTTCACGAACGCCTCCGCCCCCTCGTAAAATTTCCCGCCCGAGGCGAGCTCGGGAAAGTACTCCTTCGAAAATTCCTCGGGGGAGTCCGCCCGCCCGTATTCGCGGAGGAACACTTCGAAGCGTTCGACGACCAGCCGCGCCCGCGTGATCTCGCCCCGTTCGAGCTTCTTCCAATAGCTCTCGTTGATGGCGTGATAGCGCGCCGTCATCTCCTCCGTGGGCGGAATGCCCCGCTTTTCGAGGGCGCGGCAGAGCGCCTCCCGCTCCTCGCGCGGAAAGTCAAACAGCGTCTCATCGATATCCAGCAAAAAGATGTCTTTCATAGGTTTATTCTACCCCCACCACCTCCCCACGGAGGAGATGCAAGCAAGACTGCGAGGAAGCCCCTGTTTTCAGGGCTCCCGCAAAGATTTTGCCTTAGCAAAAGATTTGTGGGAAGAGGAGGAATTGGCGTTGTAAGCGCGGTGTTTGCCCATAGGCAGACACCCGCAAAATGCGCCACATTCCGACGAGCTACAGCTCGACAAAGTATTGCGACGCAGATCCTCCGTGCGTACGGTCATCAGCAATCAATAACAGCCAGCTCCCGCAGGGCGCGGGTATAGGCAATATACTTCTCGTTTTCGGTCATGCCGCGATCCAGAACGGCGACGGCGGAAAATTCCAGCCCCTTGCTCTCGAAGACGGTCATCACGTTGATGCGCGTCTTGGAAGCGCCCTGCGCCGAGAGCCGCCCGAACCCCCGCTTTTCAAAGAGCGGCAGGTCTTCCTCGCGCACAATGACGGCTTTCAAACCCTGTTTGCCGCGGAACCACGCCGAAACGCGCTTCAAGGGGATGCGCTCCACCTCCGCGCCCGTCATGCCGATGGGCTGCATTTTGACGCCCAGCTCCCCCGCGACAAAGCTCACGATCTCATTCGTATTGCGGTAGTTGACGTCGAGCTCGAAGTAATTTTCAAAGGGCTCCCACTGCGTCAACCCCCTCCACGGCGTGATGTTCTGTTTGAGGTCGCCGAACACGTTGAAGGCGGCGTCCGAATGGATGGCGCGAAGGAGCGCATATTCGGAGGGCGAAATATCCTGCCCCTCGTCGATGAAGACGAGCCCGTAGCGGGGCGTTAAGTTCCTGCCCGCCCGGGAGAGCGCACTGCACAGCGCATAGGCGTCCGAAGGGTACACGCCTGCAAGCGCAAAGCGCTTTTTATACTTTTTGACGGTATGGCGGTACAGCCAGCGCGAAACGTCGAGCGTCCCCTCGCACTTCCCGAGCTCCGCGCACGCACCGAAGAGGCGGATGACGGCGAAGAATTCCCCGAAGAGATCGACGCCCTCCTTCATCTCCCCGATGACGTCCGCGATGCGATCGGCCTCCGCAAAGAGCTCCTCGCGCGCCGCGATGCGGTCGGCATAGCTGTAATATTCGCCGTCCGGGCCCTTCTGGCGGTAGCGCCTGAGATCGGCGATCTCCTTTTCGATGCTCTCTTTGAGGGAAGCGAGATCGTCCTCGGCGCGGGAAAAGACGGCGTTTGCGTGCGCGGAAAAGTCCTTCGCACAGCGGTAAAATTCTGCAAATTGGCGGAAGAAGTAGTCGGGCGTGCGCTCCCCTTCCGTGAGGACAAAGGATAAAAAGTCCTGCACCTGGGAGAGCGAACTCATCAGCCCGCGCATGGGCTTGGTAAAGTAAAAACCCCCTTCCTTGTTCTCCTTCATCTCGCCGAGGACGGTACGGCGGATGCGCACCGATGCGTTCTTGACGCGCACATACAGCTCGTGGCGGCGCTTGCACGAGGCGAACACTTCTTCGGCGACCGAGCGGCACTCCCTGCCCGTAAATAAGCCGAAGATGTCGCCGTAGAGCTTCCCGATGTCCTTTTCAAGCTCCTTGGGGAAGGCGTCCGAGTACAGCCAGGCAAGGTATTCCCTGCTCTCCGCCCCGCCCGAGCATCTGAGCTCGATGCCCTCGTTCTTCAAAACCTGCAAATAGTAATTGCGGAGCGTGATGGTGCGCACCTTCTGCAATTCGAGCACTTTGGAGAGCTCGTCGATGAAAGCGTTGAAGGAATCGGAAGGCGTGATGACGAGCACGTCGCGCGGGCGCAGGCTCTCGTTGTTGTACATGAGATAGCTCAGGCGATGCAGAAGGATCATCGTCTTGCCGCTGCCCGCGCAGCCTTGGAGAACAAAGCTCTCCCGTTCGGGGCGGGTGATGATCTCGAACTGCTTTTCCTGGATGGTCTCGATGATGTCGCGGACGGTGAAATCATCCTTCCTGTCCTTTAAGATGCTGCGAAGGTAGGGGTCGAACAAGATCTCCTCGTCGCGCCCCGCGATCTCTTCGGGCGTCAGATGATCGCGCACGGAGAGGTACTCGTTGCGGAAGGAGAGGATGCGCCCGTTCTTGACGGAGAGCGCCCGCCGCAGCACGGTGCGGTATTCGTACTCGTTGATGGTAAAGCTGACGCGCGACTTCTGGTAGTACCGCACGGCAAGGGGCGCGCGCCAGTCGACGATCTCTAAATTGACGTCCCCCTTCTTGCCGATATAATAGCTGTTATAGCCCTCCTTGTCGTCCACAACGTCGATGCGGGCAAAGTAGGGCTCGACGAAATAGCACTTATACGAATCGATCTTCTTCTCCACTTCCTGCTTTTCCGCCTGCTTTTCGAGAAGTTCGCGGTACTCGCCCGCCGAATACCCCTCCCGGGCGCGCAGTCCTTCCATCTCCCCCTCGATCTCGCGGACGCGGCGCTGCAGGCGGGAGAGATAATAAAAGCGCAGCATGCGCAAAACGGCGTCGAGGTGCTCTTTCTCATAGCAAAGCTGCCCTTCCTCGTCGAGGAGAGCCAGATACCATGCCTTATCCGCATCCCGCTTGGGATCGAGCATTTGTTTGAGCTTTTCGATCGTTTCCTGTTTCATGGATCGATAAATCGGCCTCGGGGCGAACAACTATTTACGGCTGCCGCGCACCCGAAAAAAAGGCTTGCTCTTTACTATACCATATTTCGGGGCAAAATGGAAGGGGTCCGGGCAATTTTTTACAACTTTTTTGCCGAGAAAAAAAGGTGCGGAAAAAGAGAAAGAAACGCCGCGGCGGGCGGGGCTTTGCGCCCCGCCCGCCGCGGAATAAACTATTTCAGCAAAAAGATTTCATCGAATAATTTTCCGCCAATGATAGGTATCCTCGAGTTTCCCGTATTGGATGCCCGTGATGGTATCGTACAGCATCTTGGTGACCTCGCCCATCTTGCCGCCGTTGATGACGTAGTCCTCGTCCTTATAGCGGATGAGCCCGACGGGGGAGATGACCGCCGCCGTACCCGTGCCGAACGCCTCGTCGAGCGTCCCGTTCTTGGAAGCTTCGATGACTTCGTCGATGGAGATGCGGCGCTCGCTGACGGGATAGCCCTTGTCGCGCAGCACTTGAAGACAGCTCTTCCGCGTGATGCCGGGCAGGATGGAGCCGACGAGCGCGGGCGTCACGACTTCGCCGTTTATCACGAAGAACATATTCATGCTGCCCACTTCTTCGACGTACTTCTTGTCCTTGGCGTCCAGCCAGAGCACCTGGTCGAAGCCCTTCTTTTCCGCCTCTTCGCCCGCCTTCATGGAAGCGGCGTAGTTGCCGAGGCACTTCGCCTCGCCCGTGCCGCCGATGGCAGAACGCACATAGAAGTCCTCGACGAGGAGCTTCGTGGGCTCCAGCCCGTGCGCATAGTAGCTGCCGACGGGCGAAAGGATGATGAAGAAGAGGTATTCGGTGGAGGCGTGCACGCCGAGCATGACGCGCGTCGCGACGATGGTCGGGCGGATATAGAGCGCCGTGCCGGGCTTCGTGGGGATCCAGTCCTTTTCAAGCTTCAAAAGCTCTTCCATTCCCTCCTCGACGACGTCCGCGGGGAACTGCGGGATGCACATCCGCTCCGCCGAGCGGTTCATGCGCGCCCAGTTCTCCTCGGGGCGGAAGACGGCGATGGAGCCGTCGGGCTGGATGAACGCCTTCATGCCCTCGAAGATGCCCTGCGCATAGTGGAAAATGGAGGTGCCGAGGTCGAACCGCTGCGGTTCGTTGGGCTCGATCATGGGATCGTGCCAGCCCTCGCCCTGCGTATATTTCATCGTGAACATGTAGTCGGTGAAATAGTGTCCGAAGCCCAGCTCCGCATCGGGCGAAGGCTTCTGCTTCAAAGTTTCCCGTTTGATGATCTTCATACGATTACCTCACAAGCCGCTTGAAAAGCGGTGAAATTCCTTATTTTATGCGCCAACGCCCCCTACTCCACAGGGAAGGGGCGGAAATAGCTCTCCCCTTCGATGATGTCGGCGCGCCCCAACAAAAGCTCGGTGACTTCCGCCCGGAACGCCTCCGCGTCCGCCTCCTTCACGGCGACGGTAAACAGCGCCCGCGCCCCGAATTCCTTCATAAGCACCATCGTCCCCTTCGCGCCGAAAAAGCGCAGGAGCGGGTCGACTTCGGGGTAGTCCGTCTCGATGAGGAGCTCGCGGCAGACGGTATAGAGGGCTTTTTCCGCGCCCTCCACGCCCTCGGCTGCAAGGGAGGCATAGGCGCGCGTCAGCCCGCCCGCTCCCAGCTTGATGCCGCCGAAATAGCGCACCACGGCAACGGCGGTCTCGCGGAGCTCCTTCGCCTTCAGAACGCCCAGAATGGGCATCCCCGCCGTGCCCTGCGGCTCGCCGTCGTCCGAAAACCGCTGCAAATTCCCGAGCCTGTCGCCGATATACGCCCAGCAGACGTGCGTAGCAAGCGGGTGCTCCCGCCTCACGCGGTCCAGAAAGGCGCGCGCCTCCTCCTCGCCCGCCGTATGGGCGACATAGGAAAGAAACCGCGACTTTTCGATGGTGCGCTCCGCCGTGTACTCGCCCGCGACGCTCAGAAAGTCCATGTTATTTTCTCACGATCTTGACGCGCACCTTCTTGCCCTTGAAGAGGGTGAACTCCCCTTCGGGCAGCGCCGCGTTGGGGTTGGTCGCCTTCTCGCCGTTCAAGGAGACGCCCCCCTGCTCGACGAGCCTTCTCGCCTCGCCGTTGCTCTTGCAAAGCCCCGCCTCGACGAGCGCCTGCGTCAAGGTAGCCGCCTCTTTGGAGATGGCCTTTTCGGGCATCTCGCCCTCGCCGCCGAACGCGGCGCGCGCCTGCGCCTGCGCGAGCGCTGCCTTCTCCTCGCCGTGAACGAGCTTGGTGAGCTCGAAGGCGAGCCGCTCTTTTGCTGCGTTGATGCGCTCGTCGCGGTGCGCGCAGAGCTCCGCGATCTCTTCGAGCGGCAAAAACGTCAGGAGCTTGAAGCACTTCTCGACGTCGTCGTCCGCCGTATTGCGCCAGTACTGATAGAATTCGTAGGGGCTCGTCTTGTTCTCGTCCAGCCAGACGGCGCCCTTCTGCGTCTTGCCCATCTTCTTGCCCTCGCTCGTCGTGAGCAGGGTAAACGTCATCGCAAAGGCGGGCTTTTGCTCCTTGCGGCGGATGAGGTCGGCGCCCGCCAAAATGTTGCTCCACTGGTCGTCGCCGCCAAGTTCGAGCTGGCAGCCGTACTTGCGGAAGAGAACAAGGAAGTCATATGCCTGCATCAGCATATAGTTGAATTCGAGGAAGGTGAGCCCCTTCTCCATGCGGGAGCGGTAGCACTCCGCCGTGAGCATCTTATTGACGGAGAAGTGCGCGCCGATCTCGCGCAGGAAGTCGATGTAGTTGAGATCAAGCAGCCAGTCGGCGTTGTCGACGATGATGGCGCCGTTCTCGCCCTCGAAGCGGATGAAGCGCGACATCTGCTTTTTGAAGCATTCGACGTGGTATTTCACCGTCTCGCGCGTCATCATGGAGCGCATATCGGTGCGGCCCGAAGGGTCGCCGATCATGCCCGTGCCGCCGCCGATGAGGATGATAGGCTTGTGGCCGGCGTCCTGCATATGGCGCATGGCGATGAGCTGCATGAAGTGCCCGACGTGCAAACTGTCCGCCGTGGGGTCGAAGCCGATATAGAAGGGCACGCTCTCTTTGCCGAGCTTTTCGTAGAGCTCGTCCTCGTACACCGTCTGCTTGATGAAGCCGCGCGCACGCAGCGTGTCCATGACATTTTGTGACATTGTTCTTTACTCCTTGTTTTACAAATAAAAAACGGTCTGCGCCCCGCATTTGAGCGCAAACCGTGCATGACCGTTTGTTCTGCCGCACCCGATTTACGCGCAAAAGCACCCCGACGCTTCGCCGCGGTAAAGATACTTGCCGTAAATTGCGAGGGACATTTCGTGCTTCATGCCACTCATTATACACGCGAAAATGCCGTTTGTCAACGAAACATGCATACCTTTCAGAACTTTTTACCCTCTCCCCGCCAACCATATCATGGCCTCCCCCGCCCTCTTCCCACAAATCTTTTGCTTCGCAAAATCTTTGCGGGAACCCTATATAAGAGGGAGGTGGCTGCGAAGCAGACGGAAGGAGTCATTCCATTCCCCCTATCTCGCCCGAACATTCCCCGAAATGTTATCGACGATAGATTTTTTGAGGAACTTTCTGAGCGGCACGACGGAACACAGCAGCGGCACGCCGAACGACAGCCCCGCCAAAATGAGCACCGTCCACCCGTTGAAGACAAACTCCGTCGCATGAGCAACCGTCCCCGTCTGCCAGGGATACCACGGCGCATACGGCGCGACCAAAAAACCGTAATACCCCGCAAGCGTCAGGATGAGCGAAACAAGAAAGATACAGCAGCAAAGGAACAGCGTTTCCGTCAGCACAAGTTTTTTGACCTCCGCCGAAGAAGCCCCCGCGGAGCGCAGAATGCCGATCTCCCGTTCCTTCTGTTTCAGGGAAGCGGTGGTGACGTGCCAGCAGAGCAGCAAAGAGACGACAAGGAAGACCGCCGCAGCCACCAGCATGATGAACACAGCGCCTGTTTCCTGCGTATACCACATCGGGTACCACATCTCCTCCCCAAACATGGAAGAGAACTTAGGCAGCCCGTTGACGCCCACCGACTGAGGAACATCGTTGATGCCCGTCACGGGAAACCGTTCAAAATACGAATCGATCATCCGTTCGGAAACTTCCACGCAGGCGCGCGCCTCTTGGAGCGTCTCCACGGGCGGGGCGACCATTTCATGGCACAGCGGATCCCCGTCCGCAAAGAACACGTCGCGCCAGCCCTCCCAATAGACGACCGTCTCCGCAAACCGCCGCGCATAGGAGCCTGCACGGACAAGATCGAGCTCCTCCTCTTTGGGCGTCTTTACGATGCCCACGATCTTGGCTTTGTAAAAGGCGGTGATATCCAGCTCCCCCGTCTCGGGATCGCCCCACAGGATGACCTCTTTGCCCAGAAGGTCGTCATATGTCCCGATCTCCGTCTTCTCCTGCGGGGACCACTCGGGATCGCTTATCCAGCCCCCGCTGTCCCAATTCCCGTAATGGAAAAAATATCCGTCATGCGCATACCCCGCGGGCACATTCGAGGCCATGCTCCCGTTCGGGAACATATGCCCTTCGCGGGTCGTTCCGTCCTGCAATTCATGCCTGCCGTATTCCACCCGATCCATCAGCTCTTCGTTGTCGGAAAAACCCAATTCGCGGAATGTTTCGAACTGCGCCTCGGTGACGGCGATCTCGCGGATGTTTTCGGGGTACCGCCCCGCCGCCATCGTATAGCCCAACTCTTCCAACAGCGGGTACGGCCCGCACACGGCGTCCTGGATATCGCGGTATTCCTTCCCTTCCATCCCGTAGACGGAATAATATAGCGGCGCACCTGCCACCCCGGAATAAATGCTGTAATCATTTCCGCCCTGATAATAGTAAAGAAAATCGAGCCCCGTCCCTTCCGTGATGAGGTCGATATTGTACTGCGTCAGCGCCTCGCCCTTGCCGTCGCCGTAAAGGTCATGCTCGAAATAACTTTCATAATCAAAGACCGTGAGCCCGTCCACATGCTGCGCCGCAAAGAGCACCTCTTCGGCGGCATAGGCGGTGCGGTCGTACGCAAATTTCGTTGAGGAGAGCGCCACCAAAGCAAAGCAGAACGAACAAAGGACAATGGTCACGATCCTCGTCAGCCATTTCCCCTTCAGAGCCAGGCGAAACGTTGCTTTGAATGGAAGTTTAGATTTCATATTCCCCCCCCCCTTATTTTCACTCTTTTAATGTAACATTTCATGCAGCACGCATGTAACATTTTTGTTGCAGCGACATGTTTGATGTAACATTTCATGTAACATTTTTGTTACATAGCCCTTTTTATGTAACATTTTGTGTTACATCAGGCCGATCATGTAACATTTCATGTAACACTTCTGTTACATAGCCTTTTTATGTAACACTTCTGTTACATAGCCGTGTCCGGGTCAAAGTTTGCCGCACCCAAGCGCCTTTTCCGCCGCGTGGGAGTTCACACTCATGCCACATCTTTATTATATCATACGATAGATTGCATGTCAATCCCCATTTTTGAAAAAATTTAGCGGCACGAGCCCGCCCTGCCCGCGCCCGCCGCCTACGCCCGTACCGCCGCCCACGCAAGCACACCTCTTCCGCCGCCCGCCCAGGCGCCCTTCTCCCCGTCCGCCCCCGCCCAAACCTAACAGCCCCCGCCCAACCCCAACAGACTCCGCCCAAACCTATCCGCCCCCGCCCTCTTGACGAACGCCGCCGTTTGTGCTATCTTATAAAAAACCCCTCCCGCAAGGGTAAGGGGCTTAAAAGCAACAAGGCAGCAAGACAACAAGGCAAAAAACGAAAAACAAAACAGCAAAGGAGCAACGGCGCATGAAAACGCAGACCCTCGTCGGCATCCTCTTTACGCTGCTCGCCCGCCGCAAAGTGAACGCGCGCGAGCTGGCAGCCAAATACAACTGTTCGGAGCGCACCGTCTTCCGCTATATCGACGAACTCACCTGCGCGGGCATCCCCATCGACGTCTCGCGCGGGATCGGCGGCGGCATCTGCATTTCCGATGCCTACAAGCTCCCCCACGGGATCCTGACGCGTCCCGAAGCCGCCCGCATGCACGAAGCGCTGCTCGCCATGAACGAACAGCTGCGCGATCCCGCCCTCGCTTCCGCCATCGAAAAGTTCGAATCGCAGTACATGGGCAAATGCTCGCTGCCCTCCTCGCTCGGCAATATCTATGTCGACAGCGGCTCCTGGGGGGATGAGCACAACTTTTCCGAAAAGCTCGCCCTCGTCGACAGCGCCATCACCGGCTGCGAGGAGCTCGTCATCGACTATGTCAACCGTGAGGGCAAGCGTTCGCGCCGCCGCATCCGCCCCCATCTTCTCGTGCTCAAGCAGAACATCTGGTACACGTTCGCATGGGACTTGAAGCACAACGAATTCCGCATCTTCAAAGTGGGCCGCATGCGCACCCTCCTGAGAACGGGCGACACGTTTGAGCGCATCCCCTTCACCCGCGAGGACATCCCGCTCAGTTTCTGGCCGGCGGAGCGCTCCGTTCTGGCACGCTTCGAAATTTCCCCCGAGGCGCTCCCCTTCGCGCAGGACTGGCTGGGCGTGGAGACGATCGTCTCGGCCGACGGTGTCCACACGGCGGAGGCAGAACTCCCCGACGACGACTCTCTCGCAGGCAAAATATTATCGGCAGGCGCGGGGCTCAAGGTGCTCTCGCCCGATAGCTTAAAAGAACGCGTCGCCGCCGAAGCCCGCCGCCTCGCCGCACTCTACGAACCCTGACGGAGCACGAAAATACGGAGCACGAAAATAAGGCGGCGCGCCCTGAATCAAGCATCCACATAGCCGATGTTTTTCGTTACCAGCCTCCCCTGTGCAAGGGGAGGTGGCTTGCCGAAGGCAAGACGGAGGGGTTGTTAAGCCCGCCCGATACCAATCCTTACAATCCTCCTGCCTCTCTTCGTTCGGCACCCTTTCTTACACAGGGAAGGCTAAGATATGCCTCTGCTTCGATCCTGTTCATTGCTGAAGCTCTTTGGTCCATGCAGACTATCCACGCGTTTTAGTCATCTAAACAGAACGCCGCGGGGCGGACGCTGCTGCGTCCGCCCCGCGGCGTTTCAAATATCACACTCTCCCGAGCACATAATCAACGGAACAATGGAAATAGTTCGCGAGCCGCACGAGACTTTCCACGGTCGGCTGCGTCTTCCCGTTATGCCAACGATTGACCGTCTTTTCCGAAAGCCCCGTCTCCTTTTCGAGCCGATATTTCGTCGTCTTAAAGTTGTGCAGCAAAAAGGTGAGCCGCTCAGAAAACGGCGGTCTCTCCTTATACGTTTCCTCCGTCAACAAGTCGGTCAATCCCAACAGATAATCGGTCGAACAGTGAAAATGGTCGGCAAGTTTTACGAGCGTATCGACGTATGGAAGCCCGTCTCCGCGCAGCAATGTCAGGATCGTAGAGGCGTCGATGCCCGTCGCTTTGGCAAGGGCAGGCGCATTGATCTCCGCCTCCTGCATCAAGTCTTTCAGATTCTCCGATAATTTCGACATAATTCCCCAAAAATAGTGGTATTTCGTCAATAAATTATCGGACAAACTCCCCTGATTTTGTTGATTCAGGGGAGTTGGAACGGTATACTATTCTTACAAAAGCGATGCGCGCAGCTTTTGTCAAATCAAAAATAAGGAGCACTACAAAAGTATGCTGCAAACACAAGAGAAAAATCAAACGATGGACGAAACCCGCCTTTTCGAAGAGCTTCTGCTCGCCGTGCGCGATGTTTTCGACTGCCTCATCGTGCAAAGCGGGCAAAAAGCCCTTCTGCACTTCGAAGAGGGCGTCTTCTGCCTCTCTCTGCAAAAGCTGCCAACGCGGGATGAAGCATAAGAGAATAACCCCATAAAACGCAGGCGGCGCGGCGGAATATTCCGCCGCGCCAAAAAAAGAAACGCCGCGGGGCGGACGCTGCTGCGTCCGCCCCGCGGCGTTTTCTCTCCCCACTCCCGCGCAAGCTTTGCGTGCGCCTGCATATACTGATAGGATGAAACACATCCTCTTCTGCGGCGGAGGGAGCGCGGGGCACACCGTGCCCAACCTCGCCGTCATGCAAGAACTTGAAGGCAAGTGCCGCCTTAGCTATGCGGGGAGCAGCGGCGGCATCGAAGAACGGCTCGCAAAGGAGGCGGGCTATCTTTTTTACGGCGTCCCCTGCCCCAAACTTGTGCGCAGCCTCACGCCCAAAAATCTCACGCTGCCCTTCCGCATGGTGCAGTCGGAACGGCGCGCCCTCGCCCTTCTGAACGAGCTGAAGCCCGACCTCGTCTTTTCCAAGGGGGGATACGCGAGCCTTCCCTATCTCTTCGCCGCCCGCCGCCTGCACATCCCCGCCCTCACGCACGAGAGCGACCTTTCCCCGGGGCTTGCGACCCGCCTCACGGCGCGCCGCTGCAAGCTCGTCCTCACCTCCTTCGAAGAGACCGCCCGCCGCTTTGCAAACGGCAGATGCGTGGGCTCGCCCATGCGGAAAGAGCTGTTTGCAGGCAGCCCGAGCCGCGCCCGCGCCAAATACGGCTTCAGGAAAGGGAAGCCCGTGCTCCTCGTCCTCGGCGGCGGGAGCGGCAGCCGCACCCTCAACGAGGCGGTGAGCGCGCATCTTCCCGCCCTGCTCGATGCGTTTCAGATCTTGCACCTTTATGGGAAGGGCAGCCCTCTGCAAAGCGCACCGTCAAGCGCGCCGCGCGGATATACGGCGCTTCCTTTCGAGCCCGATATGGCAAGCGCCTATGCGGCGGCGGACTTCGTCCTCTCGCGGGCGGGCAGCAACACGGTGTTCGAAGCGCTCGCCCTCCAAAAGCCCGCCCTTCTTGTGCCCCTCGAGCGCGCCTCCCGCGGCGACCAGCTCGAAAACGCGCGCTATTTCGAAGCGCGCGGGCTCTGCCATATCCTGCGCGAACGCGAACTCACCCGCCCGGAAGCCCTCCCTTCGGCGCTCTCGGCGCTGCAAGAGGACGAAGCGCTTCGGGCGCACCTGCAAAATACCCCCGTCCAAAACGGCACGCCCGCGATCTTGCGCGCCATCGAAGAAACGCTCGGCGCGTTCTGACCCGAAAACCCGTTTTACCCCGAAGCGTTCGGCACGCCGTAACACTTTGCGGGGCGCGCCGCCTTCAAAACAAAGGCGGCGCGCCCCGCTTTTCACCCGAACAAATCGGAATGCAGAATAAAATCGGGCACTTCCCCGGAAAGCACGCTCTCGATGATCATCACCTCGGCGCTCTCGGAAAATTCGCTCGTGCCCGCAGGGAGCACGACGGTGATATCGAGGACGATATCGAGATAGACGGCATGGCGCGTCTGATTGATGCCCGCCGAAGTGAAGGCGGAGCGGAAGGAGCAGTGCGCCGCGCCCACGGGCAGCAGCTTGAAGGTGACGGGCGGGCCGAAGCCCGAGAGCGCCTCGATGCCCGAAAACGCCCCGAGCGGCACCTTGACGCCCGCTTCGGCAAGCGCCCCGAAATTCTTCTGCGCAAGGTACGCCGCATCCCGCGCGATGGTGTTGATGCGCTGCGCGTCGGCGGTCATCGCCGCGATCTCCCCCGTATCGCTTCGTTCCACCTCAATGAGGTCGTCATACCCGACGCCCGAGAGCGTCGCCTCGATCGCCTCGTGCATGGCAGAGGCGGCATTGGCGCGGAGCGCCGCCTCTGCGACCGAGCGGATGACGCCCGCCGCACTGAAAAAGAGGATGAGAAAGAGAAGGAGCGGCGCGAGCAGGACGAGCGCAAAGAAAATGCGCCGCCTCCATCTCGTCCGCGGCGTCACATAATGTCTCACGCTCCATCTTATGCCGCGCGCCGCACAAAAAGAACGTCACGCTTCGCCCCTTTTTTGCATACAATGGAGCATGGAACTTCTTGAAAAGCAATATTCACGGGAAAAAGCCGTCGCCTACGCGCGCCGCTGGGCGTTCGGAAGAAACCCTGACTACTACGATTTTTCCCGCCTCGGCGGGGACTGCACCAACTACGCCTCGCAGGTGCTCTTCGCGGGCGCGGGCGTCATGAACTTCACCCCCACTTACGGCTGGTACTACCGCTCGCTCAACGACCGCACCCCTTCCTGGACGGGCGTCGAATACCTCTATAACTTCCTCATCTCGAACGAGGGCGAAGGCCCGTACGCGAAGGAAGTCCCCCTCGAAGAACTCGAAAAGGGCGATCTTGTGCAGCTCGGAAGAGCGACGGGAGATTGGTATCACACGCCCGTCGTCGTGGGCTTCAAGGACGGAGAGATCCTGGTGGCGGCGCACTCCTACGACGCCTACAACCGCCCGCTCTCCACCTACCCTGCGGCGAAATTCCGCGGGCTGCACATCCTCGGCGTGCGCGAAAAAAAGACGCAGACTACATAACTTTTACGAAAAAAGCGGTGCCGGAAAGCACCGCTTTTTTTGTGAAAATGTGTTGATTTTGGCGAAAAATAAAGTGAATTCGGGCAAAAATAAAGTGAAAATGCCGCTCAACAGTGTGAAAATTTGCCCGTTTTTGCGCTATTCCATGCCCTTTTCTTTGCGAATGCGCCTCACGTCCCGCTCGAATCCGTTCTCGCTTGGCGTATAATAGACGCGGTCTTTGAGCTCGTCGGGAAGGTACTGCTGTTTGACCCAGCCGCCGAAATCGTGCGGGTAGAGGTAGTTCTTGCGCTCCGCCTTGCGCTTGTCGTCGCCGTAAGAAATATCGCGCAAATAGGGCGGAACAGCCCCCAAAGGCGCCTCTTTGGCGTCCTTTTGCGCCGCGAACATGGCGACCTTCGTCGACTGGCTCTTGGGCGCTTCCGCAACGTAAATGACGGCTTCCGAAAGGGGCAAAAACCCCTCGGGCGAGCCTAAGTGCTCGAAGGCGGTGAGGGCGCTCGTTGCGACGGTGAGGGCGTTCGGGTCTGCAAGCCCCACGTCCTCGGCAGCATGCACGACGGTGCGCCTTAAAATGAGGCGGGGGTCGCATCCCCCTTCGATGAGCCGCATGGCGTAGTAGAGCGCGGCGTTCGAGTCGCTCCCGCGCAGCGATTTGCAGAAGGCGGAGAGCATATCGTAATATTGATCCTCATTGAAGGCGAGCGAGCGTCTGCCCGTCGAATTTTCCGCGTCCCGAAGGGTCACGCGGATGCGCCCGTCGCTCCCTGGCGGCGTCGTGAGGACGGCGAGCTCCAACGCGTTGTAGGCAAAGCGCAGATCTCCCGCCGCCGTCCTTGCGATGTGCTCCATCGCGTCCTCGTCCGCTTCCGCCATGTAATTGCCGAGGCCCTTGCGCTTATCTTTGAGCGCCCGAAAAAGCGCCTTCAAGATATCGCTCTCTTTGAGCGGTTCAAATTCGAAGACGCGGCACCGCGAGACGATGGCGGGCGTCATGGAAGCGTAGGGGTTTTCCGTCGTCGAGCCGATGAAGATGAGGATGCCCTGCTCGACGGAAGGGAGCAGGGAATCGAGCTGCGCCTTGTTGAAGCGGTGGCACTCATCCAAAAGAAGGTAAGTGCGGCGGCCGCGAAGGCGCAAATTTTCCCGCGCTTCCTCGACGGCGCGGCGCACGTCCGCAACGCCCGCCGTCACTGCATTGAGGCGCACGAACTCCCCGTCCGCCTGCGCGGCGATGACGTTGGCAAGCGTCGTCTTGCCGCAGCCGGGCGGCCCCCAGAAGATGCAGCTGCCCAGACGGTCGAGCGAGATGGCGCGGCGGAGGAGCGAGCCTTCCGCAACGAGCTTTTCCTGCCCCACAAAATCTTTGAACGAGGAGGCGCGCATGCGCTCGGCGAGCGGCTTTGCCTTCTCCTCGTTGTCGTTGAAGTCGAAAAGATCGGTCATGCCTTACTTCCCCTGCGGGGCGCCCTCGCCCTTCTCGCTCTTGCCTTCGGTGTCCCCTTCCACAAGCGCCTTGATCTCGTCGCGGTACTTCACCCCGAGCTCGTATCCCTTATCGAGCGCGAAATCGAGGTTTTTGACGAGGTACTGATCCATCGCGCCGAGCTCGGGCTCCAGCCACAGGTCGATATAGCGGGCGCGCGAGCGCTTCTTCCTCTGCGTGAGGCGGGTATCCATGATGTCGATGCAGCGAAGGAGGGTACCGACGAGGTTGGGCGACGCCTTTTTTGCGGTAAGATCTCCCAGAACGTCGACGGCGACGATGACTTCGGCGCCCATCTCGCGCACTTCCTTGGTGGGCACGCGCTCTAAAATGCCGCCGTCCACGAGCGTCTTATCGCCGATGACGGCGGGCGTGAACGCCCCCGGGATGGAGCTCGAGGCGAGGATGGCGTCGATGACGTTGCCCTCTTTGAGTTCGACCACCTTCCCCGCCGCGAGATCGACCGCGATGCAGGAGAAGGGGATCTTGAGGTCTGCAAAGGTGATATCGCCGAGATACTCTTCAAGGAGCTGGCGCGCCTTGTTGAAGCGCAGAAGTCCGTTGGCGCGGATGGGATTGATGTTGAGCGTCGCGATCTTGGAAAGTTTCAAAGAGAGCGCGACTTCCCTCAGCGTTTCGAGCGGGAGCCCCGCGCAGTAGCACGCCCCCACGATGGCGCCCATCGAACAGCCCGTCACATAGTCGGGACGGATGCCCGCTTCTTCGAGCGCCTGCAAAAAACCGATGTGCGCGATGCCGCGCGCCCCGCCCGAACCGAGGGCGAGCCCCAAAGTTTTGCGCATAATCTCCTCCTTCGGGGCGTAGGGTAACGTATGCCCCGTATGAAAAAAATAACGTCCGCCGCCGCCTTTTTGCTGCTCGTTCTCTTTGCGGCGGTCTTTCTCTCGTCGCCCGCCCGCTTTGGGCAGAGCGTTCTCAATGGTCTCATGCTGTGGCTCACCGCCATTGTGCCGACGGCGCTGCCCCTGCTTGTCGTCCTTTCGCTGATGGTGCGCTCGCCCGCCTTTTTGTCGCTCACGAGGCGGCTCTCCCCTTTTGCGGAAAAGCTCTTCCGCATCCCGGGCGCGGGAGCGGGCGCCATGCTGCTTTCGCTGCTTTCGGGCTATCCCGCAGGCGCGAGGACGGTCGCGGAACTTGCTTCGGAGGGCCGCCTCCAAAAAGGCGACGTCTTTTACACCGCCTGCCTTGCCTCGACGTCGGGGCCTGCGTTCTGCCTCGGCGCGGCGGCGGCGATGTTCGGCTCCCCCGCGGCGGGGATGGTCCTCTTTGGTTCGCACCTTCTGGCGGTATGGAGCGCAGGGTTTTTGCTCCCCCGCCTCACGCGGCACAAAGCAGAGCCCGCGCCGCCGCCCCTACCCAAAGCGCGGGAGCCCTTCTCGGCGCTCCTTATCTCCGCCGTGCAGGCGGTGCTCTCGGTCGGGGCGCTCATCGCCCTCTTTTTCTGCCTCAAAGAGATGCTGTTTTCTATTCTTCCGCCCCTTTCGGGGTACGGGGAGGGCGTCCTTTCGGGGCTTTTGGAGGTGACGGCAGGCGTTTCGGCGCTTGCAAACTTAAAAACGCCGCTCTCGCTCGCCCTCGCCGCCGCAGAGGTGAGCTTCGGCGGGCTGTGCGTCAACGCGCAGCAGCTCTCCTTTCTTGCGGGAACGGGCGTAAAGATGCTGCCCTTTCTCCTTGTCAAATGCGCGCACGGGCTGCTCGCCTTTGCGTTTTGCTATCCCCTCGCGCTGCTTGTTTTCCCTGTTTAGTAGGCGCCGATGATATGGAACTGCCGGCAAGATTCCTCCGCCTCTTTGAGGGCGGCAACGACTTCCTTACGGGCGATGTCCCCCTCGATCTCGATGAAGAAGCGGTACTCGCCGAACACGTCGCGGATGGGGCGGCTCTCAATGCGGGTGAGGTTGATGCCCGAGCGGGCAAAGACGCCCAAAAGCTCGTACAAAGAGCCCGGGCGGTGCTTGCAGGTGGCGCAGAAGAACACTTTTTCGCTGCGCTCCGGGTGCGCTTCCTCCCGCCGCACGAGGCGCAGGAAGCGCGTGAAGTTGCGCTTTTCGTCGGCAATGTTCTCCTTCGAGAGCACGACGCCCTGCTTTTTGGCGTGTGCGCCGACGATGCCCGCCGAATGCGCGTCGAGCTTTTCGAGGCTTTCCGCCGTCGAGCGGGTGTAAAGAAGCTTGGCGTTCGGGAAGTGCGCATGAAGGTACTCCGCGCACTGGCCGATCGCCTGTTCGTGCGAATAGATGCGCTCGATCGCATCGCAGGAAACGCCCTCGAGCGTTGCAAGGCGATGGTCGATCGCAAGGACGAGCTCTTCGACGGCGAAGGGCGCGTCGGGACGTTCGAGAAGGTCTAAATTCTTCAGTACGCCCCCCTGGATGGAATTTTCGATGGGAAGTACAGCAAAGTCCGCCTCTCCCTTTTGAAGGGCGGAGACGGCGGCGTAAAAGTCGGGGCAGAGGACGATCTCCCCCTCTCCCCCCGAAAAGCGCAGGGCGGCAAGCTCGGAATAGCTCCCCTTGGGCCCGAGACAGCTGTACCGCGCGCTCATGCCTTCTCCGCAATGTCGAGGATGAGCCGCTCGGTATCCTCCCAGCCGAGGCAGGGATCGGTGATGGACTGCCCGAAGACGATATCGTGCTTCTGATTGCCCTCGACGAGGAAGCTTTCGATCATGAACCCCTTGACGATCTGCTTGAAGTCCGCGTCGTAGAGGCGGTTCTGCATGACCTCTTCGCAAATCCTGATCTGCTGGCGGAACTGCTTGCCCGAATTGGAGTGGTTGGCGTCGATGATGACGGCGGGGTTCTTGAGCTCGCCGTTGGAGCGGCGGTAGCCTTCGAAGACGCGCATCACCGTCTCGTAGTGGAAGTTGGGGATGTCGTTGCCGTAGGAATCGACCATGCCCCGAAGGACGGCGTGGGCGTACTCGTTGCCGTCCGTCGCCACCTGATAGTTGCCGTATTTGAAGACCTGCGGGCTCTGCGCCGCAAAGATGGAGTTGAGCATGACGGGGATAGAGCCGCCCATGGGGTTCTTGATGCCGACGGGAAGATCGATGCCGCTCGAAACCAGGCGGTGCATCTGGTTTTCGCTCGACCGCGCCCCCACGGCGATATACGTCAAAAGATCTTCGAGGAAGGGATAGTTTTCGGGATAGAGCATCTCGTCCGCCGCCGAGAGCCCGCTCTCCTCGATGGCGTGGATGTGCAGCTCGCGGATGGTGCGGATGCCGCGGACGATGTCTTCCTTGTTTTCGGGGTCGGGCTGGGAGAACATGCCCTTATAGCCCACGCCCTTGGTGCGCGGCTTGTTGGTGTAGATGCGGGGAACGAGGACGAGCTTATCCCTGACGCGCTCGTTGAGCTTGCCCAGGCGGCGCACATATTCGAGCACGGGCGCGCTCTCGTGTGCGGAACAGGGCCCGATGATGAGGAGGAGCTTGTCGGTGCGCCCCGCGATGACGTCCATCGTAAGGCGGTCGCGCTCCTTTTTGATGGCGGTGAGTTCTTTGGTCAGCGGCAGCTCGTCGCGCAGCTGCTCGGGAGAAGGGATGTGAGCCTGTCTTGTGAACATAAATTATCCTCTTGTTGTGATATATGAGTAAACTGCGGCGGGGACGTACTGGTCAAACGGCTTCCCGAACGAAATGCAGTTTTTGACTAAGGTCGAACTGATGTGCAGGTGCTCCTTCTCGCAGGGGAGATAGAGGGTGATCATCTCCTTGTCGAGATCGCGGCTCGCGTAAAAGTCGGCGTTCTCGTACTCGAAGTCCACCGTATTGCGGAGCCCGCGCACATAGAAGCGGGTGTTTTCTTTTTTCAGAAGGTCGACGATGACGCCGTCCCATGCGAGCACTTTAACGCGCGGCTCGTTCTCATAGGTCTTTTGTACCATAGTAAGGCGCTCTTCGAGCGAAAACATGCAGTGCTTGCGCTTGTTTTCGGCAATGGCGATCGTGACTTCGTCAAAGAGGGCGAGGCACTTTTTCACGGTGTCGTCATGCCCGAGCGTGAATGGATCGAACGTCCCCGCGAATACGCATTTTTTCATTGCTCTCCTCCTACCGCAGGGCGGAAAAAAGTCACCCGCGTGCGGCCGTAGCGGCGCGCATCGGCAATTTCCCAGCCCTCGGGGGCGCTCTCCTCGCGCTCCCCTTCGAAGACGACGAGCCCGCCCTCTTCCAAAAGCCCGCGCTCTTTCACGAGCGCCAGAATTTCCGCAAGGCACTCCATGCGGTAGGGCGGGTCGCAGAAGATGAGGCGGAACTTGCCCGAAACGCTCCTCAAACAGCTCTTATAATCGAGGTTGTAAACGGCAGCGCTTTCGCCCACCTTCTGCAAATTGGCGCGGCAGACTTTGAGGCTTTCCTTGGAACTGTCGTTGAAGACCGCTTCCTCTGCCCCGCGCGAGAGGCTCTCGATGCCGAGCGCCCCGCTCCCCGCAAAGAGATCGAGAACGCGCGCCCCTTGAAGGGAAGGCGTTAAGATCTGAAAGACGGACTCTTTGACGCGGTCGGCAGTGGGGCGGATGTCCATGCCCCGGAATTCCTGCAAGACGCGGCCGCGGTATTTTCCCGCAACGATCCTCATTTCTTCTTCTTGGACTGCAGCGTCTTTAAGCGCTGCGCCTCCGTCTGTTCGTGATGGAGACGGGCTTGACGCGCCTCTTCCGCAGCCCGCCTGACCGCCTCTTCGCGCGCCTCTTTTTGGGCACGCTTGCGCTTGTTCGCATAGGCGCCGAGGATATAGAACACGCCGCTCACGAGGATGGGCACGAGGACGGTGAGGATGGTCCAGAAATAGGAGAGCCCCGCAAGCGAGGGAACATAATTCCTCAGCCACGAGACGGGCATGATGGCGCAGCCCGCGAGCATGGCAAACGCCCAAAGCGCGCCGTCGCCCGCGCCCGTTCCTTCGAACGCCCCCGCGAGGATGCCGAGGATGAGCACGGGAAGCCCGATGAGCGCGCCGATGAAGAAGCCCTTCCAGGGGCGGTATTCCTTTTCAATGTGATGATCGGGGGAAGCTTCGACGCCCTCCTCTTCCCGCAGGCGGTAGAGCTGCCCTGTGAGGAAGGTATCGTAATGTATGCTCCCGAAATGGAACACGAGGTGGGCGTTGAAGAAGATGCCGCCCGCGATGCAGACGACGCCGAGCACGATGCTCAGCCACACGATCGTGACCGCCTGCGAAGCCAGCAGGAGCAGGCTCATGAAAAAGTACATGAGCGCGGGCGTGACCGCCCTCCGCCAGCCTTCCTTCTGCAGCCGCCAGAAGAGCTGCCAGCCGTTCGGATGCGCGTAGTCGATCTTTTTTTTGGGTTTCTTGGGTGCCTCTTTGAGCATAAGTCCCTCCGTGCAGGCGGCAGTGCGCCGCAGCCTCTCTATTATACCGCACAACTGCGCGCGCTGTCAAGCATTCACAAAAAGCGCATGACGCCCTTCTCGGTGACAACTGCGTGAAGGGGCATGTCCGTCTTTTCGCGCGGCAGTTCTTCCACGGCTTGCCCCGCATAAGAAAGCCCCACGCGCAGCACGTCGGGATGCAGGGCAAAGTACCTGTCGTAATATCCGCCCCCGTAGCCGAGGCGGTACCCCTCCCCGTCCACGGCAAGCAGCGGCGTGAGCGCGACGCGGCAGGTCGTCTCCTCTCCCCCTTTGGGCTGCAAGATGCCGTATGCGCCCGCTTCGAGGGGCTCTGCATAGGGCACGGAGCACATGACGCCCCCTTCGATGCGCGGCACGCACACCTTCTTCCCGCGCGCAAGCAGGGCGCGGATCAGCCCCTTTGTCGCCACTTCCGAACCGAAGGAAAGATAGACAAAGAAGCTCTCCTCTTCCCCGAAGGCGGAAAGCACGTTCTCTTCGATCAGCTTGTCCTTTTCGGGGCTTTTGAGCCCCGCGCGCACCTCTTTCATGCGCGCTCTCAGCGTTTTCTTTTCATCCATATCTCTTCTCCGCCCCCTGCAGAACGCGCAGGAGGGCCTCATATTCCGTTGTCCCGTGGGCGCGGGCGTACCGGGTGACATTGCAAAGAATGAGCTTCTGCGCCCCGACCCTCGCTTCCCCTCCGCGCACGCAGGCGTCCATACAGAGCGTTTCGCCGCAGAGCCCGCCCGTGCGGAAGAAACCGTCGCCGTAGCCCAGCCGCAGTGTGTGAAAGCGCCTCTCCTCTCCCGCGCGGCAGTACCCCGCGCCGTGGCCGACGCGCGCACAGGTATGGGAAACGGGCGCATAGATGCGGGCGGCGGGAGACAAGGGAAGCGCGCCCTCAAAGCCCGCAGGCGCATACCCGTAGAGCCCGATGCCCGGCCGCACGGCGTCAAAGCAATACTCCCTTCCCGCGAGAATGCCGCCCGTCGCCGCAAGATGGCGCACGGCATCCGGGAAGGCAACACGCACCTCGTTTGCCGCCCGTTGAAAGAGGGCGAGCTGGCTTTTGCGCACCTCTTGCTCATGCGGCGCCCAAAGATGGGAATAGACGCCCGTAAGACAAGCCCCGAGCGCTTTTGCCCGCCGCGCCATGCGCCCCGCATCCGCAGGAGGAACGCCGTAGCGGTTCATGCCCGTGTTGACGGCAAGATGAAAGGGAACGCCCGCCTCCGCCGCAAGCAGAAGGGAGCGGCGGGAAGTGACGGTCGCGGTGAGGCCGTATGCCCGAAGGCGCAGGGCGTCCTCACGATCGAGAGGCGGAGCAAAGACCAAGACAGGCGCACGGATGCCCGCAATGCGCAGGGCCGCGCCCTCTTTGACGGTCGCCGTGCAAAAGCCCGAGGCGATATCTTCGAGGGCATGGGCGATGTGCTCCGCGCCGTGACCGTACCCGTCGTCCTTGACGACGGCATACAGCGCCGTGTTTGCCCGCTTTTTAAGGAGCCGCGCGTTCTTCCGGATGCGTCCGAGGGATATTTCCGCCACCACCTGCTGCATACTTCCATTGTATGCAGCAAGGGGCAGCGGGAGAGCAATTGCAGCCCCATCCGCGAGAGAGGCGGCGCGTTCTCCGAGGCTTACCTCGGCAACATGACGAAAGGAGTTCTGGCGGGAAAAAGAGAACTGCCATTTTCGGAAACGAACCTACTAAAATCAAGGCGACTCCCTCAGTCGCCTTCGGCGACAGCTCCCCCATGGGAGGAGCCAAGAAGGTTATCTCTCACCTGTTTCTAAAATGAAATGAGCCGAGCAGGGTTCCCCTGCGCTGGCTCACTCAATTTGCACCCATAGGGCATATACCCTATGCTTAGGGCTTATTGTTCTTAGAATGACAAATGGGTGCGTGGGCGATAGGGCAAGTTAGATGCTCAACATCCACCCCTCACGACTTTTTTGTGCTCGCACAAAAAAGTGTGAACTATTCTTTATAAATAAACCTGCGGCAGTGCTCGCATTCGATGACGTTGCCGCCTTCGAGCGCGCTCTGCTGGGCGATGGCGAAATCCATGCCGCAGATGCACCGCCCGTTCGTCAGGGGCACGATGACGGGGAAGATGCGGTCTTTGCGCTTCGCCTTATAGCGGGCGAGGATATCGGCGGGGATGTTCTTGCCGATCGCATCGAGACGGTCGCCTATCGCCTTGACCTCCGCCGCGCGGGACGCCTTGACCTCCTTGAACTTTTCGTTATACTCCTTATACTGCTTCTGCATGGAGATGGTCTGCTTCTTCATGCGCTGATATTCTTCCGAAGCGTTCTCGATCTCGGAAACGAGCTTAGTAAGCTCATTTTTGAGCGAGCGGAGCTGATCGGAGAGCGTCTGCACCTTCTTTTTGTAGAAGGCAACGTCTCCCCCCGCTTCCACCATCTCGTCGATCTCGGCGTATTCCTGGATCGCCTTGTTGAGCTCCTGATAGTTGAAGGTGAGGCGCATCGCCATCTCTTTGAGTTCGCGGGCGCGGGCGTCCATCGCTTCGAGCTTTTCCGCCGCCGTCTCCATGAACTTCTTGGCCTGGACGTACTTCCTGCGCTCGTCGCTTTGGGAAATTTCCTGTTCGATCTTGCGGAGTTCCGCATCCACCTTCTGATATTCGAGTAATTCCTTCGAAACTGCCATGTTTTGCTCCTTTCCCTGCCGCTTGCGGCAGGCGATTTATAATAGGCGCGCGTCCTCAAAGAACGCACATTCGATGTCTGTCTTTTCCTTCACGCGCCCGAAAAAGCGCTTAAAACCGTAATTTTCCGCCGCATAGTGGGTGAGGAGCAGCACGTTCATGCCGTTTTCCACCGCCATCGCGACGAGATGATGCTTGGGATCGGACGAGACGAAGGTATCCGCCCCCGCCTGAAGGGCGAAGGAGACGCTCTTCTCGTCCATGCCCGCGCCGCAGAAACTTGCAACGCGGCGAACGGGCTCCTCCCCGTAGACGATGAGGCGCCCCGTGCGGAAGGTCTTTCCCACCCGCGCCGCATATGCTGCAAGCGGCGCTTCTTCCATGTCGAAGACGCGCCCGTATGCGCCCCCTTCCAACCGTTCATAGAGGGCAAGGGCTTGCTCCCCGCCGAGGCCGTGCATGAGGCTCTCGTCGATGCCGCCCGCCGCCATATCGAGGTTGAGATGGGCGGAGAGGACGGAGATGCCCTCTCTTGCCGCCGCGAGAATGTTTGCCCCCGCGCCTTCGGGCGTCAGGCTTTTGAGGGGCGCGTAGATGGCGGGATGATGGGTGACGATGAGCTCCGCCCCAAGCTCCTTCGCCTTTTTGACGGCAGCCGCCGAAAGATCGAGCGAAAAGAGCGCCTTTTTTACGTCCCGCCCGCAGTCGACGAGCAGCCCGCTGTTGTCGTATGCGCCGAACGCTTCGCAGTACGCCCTGCTCAGAGAGAAGGGCGCGATACTATCGACAAGTTCATACATCTCCTTCGATCGCATCGAGAATGACCTCCAATTCGTACTGTCTCTTCCTGAGCTCCTCGCGGCTCTCATGGCTCATGGCGGGGGATAAGAGGCGCCCGCGGAGCTTTTCCCGCTCCCCTCTTATCCATTTCAGAAAGGCGGGAGAGGGAGAACGCAGATTGTCTCTGCCGAAGCGCAGCTCCCAATCGGTGTAATCTGCGGCGGCGCTTTTAGAAGAGGGCGCTTCGCCCGCGATGAGATCGTAAAACTTGCCGTCCTCGAAGGTATAGTCGAGGGTGATGGAGCAGCCCCTTCCGGTCAGGAACCGCCGCACCTTTTCGCTGTTCTTCATGGGCTGCAAGACGAACTTTTCGGGAAGATACCCGCGCTCCAAGATGCGCACGATCTCCTCCCCGCCCATGCCTGCGATGAGGACGAGATCGCACTCCTTGACGCCGTCCAGCCCGTCTGCAACGACGGGGATGCAGCGGCCCTCTTCCACCTCGCGGGCAAGAAGGGTGCGCGCTTTCTGCAAACTTCCCGCGCTGATATCCGAGATATAGGCGAGGCGGCAGCGGCGGTTTTTCAGCATATACTGCGTGCAGTAGCCGTGATCGCAGCCGATGTCGGCAAATACGTCCGCTTCGGGGAGATGGGAGCAGATGATGTCGATACGGCCCATTTACTCCAAAAAGTCCTTGAGCTTGCGGCTGCGGCTGGGGTGGCGGAGCTTGCGCAGCGCCTTCGCCTCGATCTGGCGGATGCGCTCACGGGTGACGTTGAATTCCTTGCCCACTTCTTCGAGGGTGCGCGGCTTTCCGTCGTCGATGCCGTAGCGAAGGCGCAGCACCTTCTCTTCGCGGGGGGTGAGCGTATCGAGCACGTTCAAAAGCTGCTCTTTGAGCATGATGAAGGAGACGGAATCGCTGGGCGTCTGCGTCTTGTCGTCCTCGATGAAGTCGCCGAGGTGCGAATCTTCCTCCTCGCCGATGGGCGTTTCGAGAGAGACGGGGTCCTGGGCGATCTTCTGGATCTCCCTGACGCGCGCCACGTCGACGTCCATCGCCGCAGCGATCTCTTCGGGCGTGGGCTCGCGGCCGTTCTCCTGCAAAAGGATGCGCGAGACGCGGGTGAGCTTGTTGATGGTCTCCACCATGTGCACGGGGATGCGGATGGTGCGCGCCTGATCGGCGATGGCGCGGGTGATGGACTGACGGATCCACCACGTCGCGTACGTCGAAAATTTGAATCCCTTCTGATAGTCGAATTTTTCCACCGCCTTCATGAGGCCGAGGTTGCCTTCCTGGATGAGATCCAAAAAGAGCATCCCGCGCCCCACATAGCGCTTGGCGATGGAGACGACGAGGCGCAGGTTGGCTTCCGAAAGGCGCTTCTTCGCCGCTTCGTCCCCCTCCTGCATCCTGCGGGCAAGCTCCACCTCCTCGTCGCCCGAAAGAAGGGGCACCCTGCCGATGTCCTTTAAGTACATCTTGACGGGGTCGTCGAGCCCGATATCCGAAAGGGCCTGCTCGAAGAGCTCCCTGTCGCGCTCGTCTTCGTCGAAGATCTGGATGCCCTGTTCGGGGAGCGCCTTATAGATCTGTTCGATCTGGTTGGGGCCGAGATCGTACTTTTCGAGCACGTCGCAGAGCGCGTTCGTCGAGACGCTTCCCTTCATCTTGTAGGCGGCGACGAGCCCGTCGATGATCTCAGTTACCTTCTGTTCCGATTCCACCATATGACTTTTTTCCTCCGTTCCCCCGCATGGGGGCGTTTCATGAACGATTTTCCTGTATCTTTCCGCGGCACGGCTTGTACCGCGGTCAAACGCTTTTTTGTTTTGTCCGCCTCGGGGCGGCACTTCGGCGCTCATTTGAGCAGCCCGAGCTTTTTGGTGAGCGCATTGATGCGGGAGAGCATCTCCCGCTTTTCATCTATGCTTGCCGCCGTTTCGAAGCGCGAACGGCAGGCGGCGATCTCACTGCGGATGCCCCGCTCCTTCAGAAGGCGCAGGCTGTCTGCAAAATACCGTGCGGCGCGCTCGCCCTCCAACGTATCCCCGAGGTCGAGATCGAGCACTTCGGAAAGTTCCCCTTCCGCGCTCATCTCGTCGAAGAGCCCGCTCGGGCGGATGTGCCCTTCCCGTCTTCCGCGCTCGATGAAGCCTGCGATCGCGGTGAGTTCCTCGCTCGAAAAGCGGATGCCCGAAAGATCGCAGTCTCTTGCATAGGGTTTATCGAAGAGGCAGGCGGCAAGGATGAAGCGCTCCGCCTTCCTGTCCCCCGCGGCGCCGTCTTCCTTGCGGGAGGGCTCGCTCTCCTGGGGAGCGGCGGGCTTGGGCGACGCTTCGAGGTCGCGCTGCAAGGCGCCGACGCTCACGTCCGCCTCTTCCGAGATGCGCTTTAGAAGCTGCTCGCGTTCGGTGGCGCTCTCCGCCTCCCGCACGATCTGAAGGGCGTCGCGCACATAGTCGCGCCGATCGTCCGAACGGGAAAGATCGTACTTCGACTTTGCCGCGTGGATGCGGAAATCGATGAGCGGCATCGCGTGATCGAGGCACGCCTGATACGCCGTAGCGCCCTGCTTTTGGATGACGTCGTCGGGATCGAGCCCGTCGGGAAGGGGCACGACGCGCACCTTGAGCCCTTCCTGCTTCATGATGTCGAGCCCGCGCAAGTTTGCCTTCTGCCCCGCGAAGTCGCCGTCGTAGCTGATAAAGACGTCGTCCGCATACCGTTTGCAAAGGCGCGCCTGGTCTTTGGTGAGCGAAGTGCCCATGCTCGCGACGACGTTGGGAAAGCCCGCCTGTGCCAGCGAGATGGCGTCCATATAGCCTTCGACCATGATGAGCGAGTTGAGCCCGCCCGCACGCCGCAGCTTTTTGACCTGGTTGAGATTGAAGAGGGTGCGGCTCTTGTTGAAGAGCACCGTCTCGCGCGTGTTCTTATACTTGGCGCGGTCGGACTTTTCGAGAAGGCGCCCCCCGAAGGCGATGACTTCGTCCATCTGATCGATGATGGGCACGATGAGCCTGCCCGCGAGCGAATCGTACATGCGGCCGTTGCTCTCAGAGCAGGCGCCGCTTTCGAGGCATTCCTCCCGCGTGTAGCCGCGCTCCAGAAGGAATTCGGGGAGCGACCCGAAATCGAGCGAAGCGCCGAGGCCGAACTTCTTCATGACGGTGGGCGAAAGCCCCCGCTTGGCGGTGTAAGCAAGATGCGCCTGCGCCTGCCCCGAATAGAGGTTGGAAAGATAGAACCGCGCCGTATCGCGCATGAGAAGATGCAGCCTGTCGAGCTTCTTCTTGCGGCGGGCGGACTCTTCTGCCGCCCTATCGTCATAGGCGGGGACCTGAAGCCCCGCGCGCGCCGCCAAGATCTCCACCGCCTGGCGGAAGTCGACGTTCTCATACCCCTTGATGAAGCCGATGACGTCGCCCGAAACGCCGCAGCCGAAACAGTGATAGTACCCGTCCCCCGCATTGACGGCGAAGGAGGGCGTCTTTTCGTGATGGAAGGGGCAGCACGCCCAATAGGTGTAGCCCCTGCGCTCGAGCTTGATATAGGAGCCGATGACTTCGACGATGTCGTTCTTCGCTTTGAGCTCCTGCATGAACTCGGGCGGATAGATGTTCTTCAAATCATGCCCTCCTTCATACGCTCCCCTCGCGCGGCACGAACAGCCGCTTGAAGGTGTTGATCGCGAAGCGGTCGGTCATGGACGAGAGATAATCGGAGACCGCCCGCCCGACGCCGTCGCGCTCTGCAAGCGCCGTATAGACGGGCGGCATTTCAGAAAAATGTTTTACAAAATATTCGAAAAGTGCGGTGAGCATGCGCTCGGCGCTCTCCTGGATGAGCTTGTTGGCACGCTCGTAGACGTGTTCGAACATGAAGGCGCGGAGCTCGTCGAGTGCCGCCTGCTTTTCCTCACTCATGCGCACATAGGGCTTGCCGTAAGATTCTTCGTAGATATCGAGGACGGCGGTGTTGATGCGCTGAGAGGTATCCCGCCCGAAGATGCGCGTCGCGCTCTTGGGGAGCTCGTCCAACGAGAGAAAGCCCGCGCGCACCGAGTCCTCGATGTCGTGGTTGATATAGGCGATGCGGTCGGCAAGCGAGACGACCTTGCCTTCGAGCGTTGCGGGGTTGCCGCTCTTCGTGTGGTTGAGGATGCCGTCCCTCACTTCGAAGGTGAGGTTGAGCCCCCTCCCGTCCTTTTCGAGCACGTCGACGACGCGCAAAGACTGCTCGCTGTGACGGAAGCCGCCGCTTGCGAGACGGTTGAGAACGCGCTCCCCCACATGCCCGAAGGGGGTGTGCCCGAGGTCATGCCCGAGCGCGATGGCCTCTGCAAGATCTTCGTTGAGGGCGAGGCACCTTGCGGCGGAACGGGCGATCTGCGAGACGTCGAGCGTGTGCGTGAGGCGGGACATATAGTGGTCGCCGTCGGGCGCGTAAAAGACCTGCGTCTTATTTTTGAGACGCAGGAACGCCTTGGAATAGATGATCCTGTCGCGGTCCCTCTGAAAGTCGGTGCGCATGGGGCACGGAGCTTCCTCACGCGCTCTGCCGCGGGTCTTTTGGGACTTCTGCGCATAGGGAGAGAGGAACAGGTCTTCTTTTTCGTACGTTTTCTCTTTCATTGCCGTAATTCCGTATATTATTACGACAAAACGAGGCAAAAGTCCTCTTTTTTGCGGAAAAATTTAGCAAAACAAGGCAAAAACCTAATACTATGTCAGACATAGTATTGCTATTATGTGTGACATAGTATTACATTCTGAGTGAAATAGTACTGTGTTTGACATAAATAAACGGTATTATGTCAGGCATAGTACTATGCAAAACCACAAAAAATGCGATCGCGCTTTTATTTTGCACGACCGCATCTTGTTTGCCGTCAGATATGAAGTTTTTGCCGCGCTTTCAGATGTGCGCTCCCCCATTGACCCCGAGGATCTGCCCCGTGATGTACGGCTCGCTCCCCAGAAAGAGGATGGCGCGCGCGATCTCTTCGGGCTCCCCCATCCTGCCCACGGGGATGTCTTCTTCCATCGCACGCAGCTCCTCGCTTGTGAAGCGCGCGTTCATCGCAGTATGAACGACGCCCGGCGCCACGCAGTTGACGGTGATCTTCGAGGGCGCAAGCTCCTTCGCAAGCGCCTTGGTGAAGGCGATGACCGCGCCTTTCGAGGCGGAGTACGCGCTCTCGCAGCTTCCGCCCGTCTCCCCCCAGATGGAGGACACATTGACAATCGCACCGCCCTCGCCGACGTGCACCATCTTCTTTACGGCATGTTTGCAGCAGAGGAACACGCCGCCCGCGTTGACGCGCATCACGCGCTCCCATTCGGAAAGGCTGATATCCTGCACCTGCGCAAAGGAAGCGACGCCCGCGTTGCACACGAGAAGATCGATGCGCTCCATTCCTTCGATGAGCTCTTTCACTGCCGCTTCATCCGTGACGTCCGCCCTCAGGAAGCGCACAGAAGGGAGCGCTTCCCGCGCCCGCGCCGCGTCCTCCCCTTCGTGGGAATACGCCGCCGTCACCAGATAGCCCTCGCTTTGCAAAAGCGCGGCAGTCGCAAAACCGATGCCGCGCGTCCCGCCCGTAACGAGCGCATATTTTTGTTTTTTCATGATATTCAGCCCTCGGCGGCTTTCCCTTCTTCGGCTTCGCGGAAGATCTTCAGAACATCCTGAGCGACGTCCTCCGCCGTGCGGCCGTCCGTATCGACGATATAGTCCGCGACGTGCTCATAGACGGGCGTGCGCCACGCCATCAGCTCGCCGAGCTTTTCCGCCGTCTTGCCCGTATCCTTCAAAAGCGGCCTCGTCTCGTCCGCACGGACGCGCGCGAGCAGCGTCTCAAAGCTCGCCCGAAGGAAGAAAATTTTGCCGTTCCTTTTGAGCATCTCGTTGTTTTCGGGCTTTAAGACAAGCCCGCCGCCCGTCGAAATGACGAGCCCGTCCTGCCCCGAAAGCTCCTTGACGACCTTCGTCTCGAGCTCGCGGAAATGCGCCTCGCCGTAATATTCGAAGAGGTCCGAGATGCGCCCGTAGCGGTCGGTGATCACGATATCGGTATCGATCCAGCGCCGCCCCGTCAGCTCCGCGATGCGGATGCCGACCGTCGATTTGCCCACTCCCATCATGCCGCAAAGTACGATATTCATAACCAAAAACTCTCCAATGCAAGATAATAACTGTTCTTCCCGAAGCCGAGGATCTCCCCTTTGCACACTTCGGTGAGGACGGACTTGTGCCGGAACTCCTCGCGCGCGTGCACGTTGGACATATGCACCTCGACGACGGGCACTTTGACCCCCGCGATGGCGTCGCGGATGGCGTAGGAATAGTGCGTGAACGCGCCCGCATTCAGAACGATGCCGTCATACACGCCCTCCGCCTGCCCGATCTTCGTGCAGAGCTCCCCTTCAAGATCGCTCTGGAAGAAGTCCGCCTCATGCCCGTGCGCCTTCACAAATTCCGCAAGACCCTTGTTGATGCTCTCCAGCGTATCCGCGCCGTACACGCCCTTTTCGCGCATGCCCGTACGCCCGAGATTGACGCCGTTCAAAACCAAAAACTTCATATCCTTTCTCCTTCTCTCCGATGCCCGGTGCGCCCCGCTGCGGCCAATTCAGTCTGCCTGTGCTTTTAAGTATTCCTCGTAGAGGCGCTTGGCTTCCTCTGCCTTGGGCTCCCGCCCCACATAGATGCAGTCGCCGTAGTATGCCTGATAGAAGAGCATGGGTCCGCCCTCCACTGTCTTTTTGCCCAAGGTGCGCGCGATGCGCAAAAATTCCGACTCCTTGGGCACATAGATGAGATCGACCGCCGTATCGCACAGGGAGAGGAGCTCCTCGCCCACGGGCTGCTCGCCCGCTTTGGTGCGCACGGAGGGCGTCATGCCCACCGTCTTGTGCATGCCGATGCCCGTGCAGTTGAAGATGACGTCGTACCGCCGTGCCTCCACCTCGGAAAGGGGGACAAAGCAGCCGAACTCCTTCGCGACCGCTTCGAGGCGCTTTTCATCGCGCTCATAGGCAAAGACGTTCGCGCCCGCTTCCGCAAGCTTTTTGATGCAGCTCCTGCCCGCGCCGCCCGCGCCGAGGACGAGCACGTCCTTCCCCTGCACCGAAACGCCCGCGTTTTCGAGCATCAGCAAAAACCCCATGCCGTCGGTGTTGTAGCCCGTGCGGCTTTCGGAAAGCACGACGTTGACCGCGCCGAACGTCTTGGCGTCCCCTTTGAGCTCTTTCAGATAGGGCATGATGTCCGTCTTGAAGGGGATGGTGACGTTGAAGGCGTCGTACGTCTCGAACAGCCCCTCGGCGCGCGCATGAAATTTTTCGGGCGGGATGCTCACCGCCTCGTAGGAACACTCCTCGCCCAGCGCGTGCAGCAAAAAGGTGTGCATCGCGGGGCTTTGCGACTGAGAAACATCCTTGCCGATGACAGCTAACTTTAACATAATTTTGCCTGTATCTCCTCTGCCTCGCGCGCGTATTCCGCAAAGGGAAGCGCGATGAGGCGGTATGTTCCGCGGCAGACGGGCGCGGTGACGACCACGGCGTCCTTTGCCGTATTTTTCTTATCCAGAAGGGCGAGCGGCGTCCACTCCTTCGCAGGCGGCAGCGCGGGGATGCTGCCCAGCACCTCTTTGCAAAGGGAGATGAGCTCGTCAAGATACCCTTCGTCGCAATTTTCATGGCGGCGGGCGATCTCCGCTTCGAAGATGGTGCCGAGCAGCACGCATTCCCCGTGCGACCGCGTTTTGAGCGCCAATTCGAGCGCGTGCGCCGTCGTATGCCCGAGGTTGAGGGATTTACGGAGCCCGCTCTCTTTGGCGTCCTCGGCGACGACAGACGCCTTAAACGCGATGTTGTCCGCAATGAGGCCGACGGGCACGTTGAGTGCAGCCAGCTCACTGCGCCGCAAAAGCAGCTTTTCGAAGAGTTCTTCCTTGAGCGCGCCGTGCTTGACCATCTCCCCGATGCCGCAGCGCACTTCGCGCGGGGGGAGGGTCGAAAGGAAGCAGGGGTCTGCGAACACCGCTTTGGGCTGGTTGAACGCCCCCACGAGATTCTTGATGCCCAAAAAGTCGATGGCGGTCTTGCCGCCCACCGAGGAGTCGACCTGCGCCAGAAGGGTGGTGGGCACCTGGAAGCAGGCGATGCCGCGCATATAGAGCGCCGCCGCAAGCCCGCCGACGTCGCCCACGACGCCGCCGCCGATCATAATAAGACAGCCCGTGCGGTGCAGCTGCGCCTTTGCCATCGCTTGTAAGAGGGCGAAGAGCGTCTCTTCCGTCTTGTGTTCCTCGCCCGCGGGCATCGTGAATACGGGCACGTCGCCCAAAACTTCGCGGATGCGCGCCCCCCACAGCTGCGCAACGTTGCTGTCGGTGAAGACGAAGCGCTCGGAATAGCCTTCGAGCGCGCGGGGGAGCTCCCTTTCAAACGCACCCTCGCCGCAATAAATGGTGCTGACAGAGGGCTGCGCCTCTTCGGTCAAGACGATCGTCCTCATTTCATCTCCTCGTAGCGGCGTCTGATCTCCTGCATGTTGCTGCCGCCCAGCTGCTCCAGAACGACGCAGGCAAGCTCGAAGGCGAGCGCGCTTTCGAGGACGACGCCGCACGCCGTGAGGGCGCACACGTCGCTGCGCTCGGTGGAAGCGCGGGCGGCGGCGTTGCCGTCCGTATCCACCGTCCTCAGCCCCTTCATGAGGGTGGGAATGGGCTTCATCGCGGCGCGGAGGACGAGCTCTTCGCCGTTGGACATGCCGCCCTCGATGCCCCCCGCGCGGTTGGTCCTGCGGAAATAGCCGCGCCCTTCCTCGTAAAATATTTCATCGTGCGCAAGGCTCCCTGGGAGCGACGCGAGCGCAAACCCTTCGCCCACCTCGACGCCCTTGACCGCCTGCACGCTCATGAGCGCGGCAGTCAAACGGGCGTCCAGCTTTTCGCGGTAGGTCATGCAGCTGCCGAAGCCGCGTTTTAAGCCATGTACGCGCAGCTCCACCGTGCCGCCGAGGGTATCCCCCTCCGCCTTGGCGCGGTCGATGAGCGCTGCCGCCTCCCGCTCCTTCTCCGCGTCCATCATGCCGAGGACGGGAGACTTGTTCTGCAGCGCTTCGAAGGGGTATTCGCGCCCGTCTGCAACGCTCCCCAAAGAGCGCACATAATGACGAAGACGAATGCCGAGCGCCTCCAAAAGCTGCACGCACACCGCGCCCGCCGCCACGCGGGCGGCAGTCTCGCGGGCGGAGGCGCGCTCCAACACGTTGCGCGCGTCGTCCGTTGCGAACTTGATCATGCCCGTAAGATCTGCATGCCCCGGGCGCACGCGCGTTACACGCCGCGCCGAAACATCGCACCCCTCGGGCGCCATATACTGCTTCCAGTTTTCAAAGTCGCGGTTGAAGACGGCGAGCGTCAGAGGGCTTCCCAGCGTGACGCAGTTCCTCACGCCCGTCATGATCTCGGCGTGGTCTTTTTCGATCTTCTGCCTGCCGCCCCTGCCGTAGCCGCTCTGACGGAGCGCAAGCGCCCCGTCGATGCGCGAAAGGTCGAGGGTCAGCCCCGCGGGCACCCCCTCCAAGATGGCAAAGAGCCCTTTGCCGTGTGATTCTCCCGATGTCGTCAAACGCATAATAACCTCTATGTCCGGTAACTGAGGCAAGATTCTCCGCCCCTGACGGAGAGGACGATATCGCCCAGCTCGTCCGTTCTGAATACTTCTGCCCCGACGGCCTCGGCGCGGGCAAGCGCTTCGGGCGCAGGGTGGCCGTAGTTGTTTCCCTTCCCGCAAGAGACGACCGCTTTCTCGGGCGAGAGCAGCCCGAGCCATTCCGCGGTATTCGAGGACGCCGACCCGTGATGGGAAAGCTTCAAAATATCCGTCTCTTCGAGGCGCACGCGGCATTCTCCGCTGTCGAAGAGCCCTTCCATGAGCGCGTTCTCCCGCACGAGGCGGCGCTCCACGGCGGCGGAGATATCCCCCGCCAGCATGACGCCCACGCCCTCATAGCGGAGATAGAGGACGGAAGACGCTTCATTCCCCTCTTCTTCATCCGACCTGCGCGGCGAAACGCAGGCAAGATAGGCGCCCGAACTGTCTCTGATGACGTCGTAGCGCGTCATGGTATCTATCTTCGCGCCGCTCTTTTCAACGGCTTTGAGGAGCGCCGCGTATTCGGGCGTCCCTTCCCCGTAGGCGGGCAGATAAACGGTATCCGCGCCGAACGCTTCTATGAGCGCTTCGAGGCCGCCGTAATGGTCGGCGTCGGCATGGGTCAGGATCATCGTGAGCCTCTTCGGCGCGAGCGCTTTCAAGTAGCGCACCGTGTGATTGCGGTTTGTAAAGCTGCCGTCGCCCGCGTCGATGACGACGACGTCCCCCGAAGGGAATTCGACGATGGTGCAGTCCCCCTGCCCGACGTCCAGAAAGTGGACGCGGAGTTCCCCTTCCTCCCGCGCCGCTATCCTGTAAGCGGGCAGAAGGGAAGTAAGCGGCACAAACATGTGCAAGAGCGCGATGACTGCAATTAAGAGCAGGGCACAGAGGACGGGCAGCGCCCGTTTGAGCTGTTTCAGCCGCTGTTCTTTTCGGAAGGCTTTTTCGCGTTCTTCCCCTTCGAGAAGCTTTGTATCGCGCCCCTGATCTCCTCCATGCATCGTTTGGCCTCCTCATAGCCGAGGGTGTACATCTCTTCCATCGCCGCCTCCGAAATATCGGTGGAACGGAACGCCCCGATGGGCGGGCGCAGCATATAGTCGGCGTTTTGGTAGCCCCGTTCGCGCTGGTCCTTCGTGTAGTGAACGGGCTGGATGTGCGTCAAGGCGCTGCCCAGAAGGCGGGTGAAACGCCCCTTCTCCTCTTCGGGCCTGGAGAAGGCGGCAAGGTCGATGCCGATGACAAATTCCGCGCCGAGCGCGCGGCACACGTCGGTGGGGATGGCGTTCGTGAAGGCGCCGTCGTACAGTTCGCGCCCGTCCAGTTCCACCGCCTTGAAGAGGGGCGGAATGGCGGAGGACGCCGTGACGGCGCGGGCAAGCTTCCCCTTTCTCAGGACGACGAGGCGGTTGTCCTTCCCGTCCGTCGCGCAGGCGGCAAAGGGAAGGCGGAGCGTCGTAAAGTCGCCTTCGAGATAGTTTTCAAGGAAGCGTTCCGCAAAGGAGAGGTCGGCAAAGGGGCGCAGGTTTTTGGAAAATTCCCTGCGGTTGACCGCTTCCACGATGCGGCGCATGTCCTCCGCGGAATAGCCCTTTGCAAGCAGCGCCCCGACGACCGCGCCGATGGACGTGCCCGCGACGAAGGAAAAGGTGATGCCCGCCTCTTCGAAGGCTTTCAGCGCCCCGAGGTGCGCCATGCCCTTCGCGCCGCCGCTGCCGAGGGCAATGCCTAAGCGCACGGGCGGCTTTTTGGGAAGGAAGAGCTGCCTGAGCCGTTCCAAGATCTTCATGATGCCCCTCCTTTGTGCGCTATTTTAGTGGTTTTCCCCGATTTTACCCCCATTTTACTGCATTTTCGGGAAAATGTAAACTGCTTTGAGGAAATTTCCCCGCGGCGGAACGCAAATTCGGGAGGCGGGCGGTTGACGGAGCGGGAAATTCGGGCTATAATATCATGGAGAACATTATTTCAGGAGCTTAGCATGACCCATTCCGCATCCGCACAAACGAGAAAACGCGTTCTGATCGTCTCGATGGCAGTCTGCGCGCTCATCCTCATCGGCGGCGTCGTCTTCACCGTCTGCATGTTCTTAGGCGGCAGTTTTGCAAAGGGGGAGCTTGTGCGCCGCCTGTGGTACGCCGTGCTCTGCATCGCCATGATCGCCGCCGTCTTTTTGGTGGAGCTTCTCTTCCGCATCCGCTTCCCGCTCGCCCTCGAAGTCTCCCTCATGGCGTTTGCCGTCGCCGCGCTGTGCGGCGGAAACTTATACGGGCTTTACGGCTATGTCCCCTTCTGGGATAAACTGCTGCACACACTGAGCGGCCCGCTCTTTTCCATCGTGGGGCTCTCGTTCGGGACGCTGATCTTAAAAGACATGCCCGAAGGCGCAGGGAAGGCGGTCGCCGTCGCCCTGTTCGCCTTCCTCTTTTCGCTCGCCGTGGGGTATTTGTGGGAGGTCTTCGAATACTCCGTCGACAGCCTGATGCCGGGCGGCTACAACAACCAGCGCTGGCAGAACGGCGTCGTGGGGCAGCTCGAAAACGGGAATTGGGAGGTGACCGAACCGCGCGGCTCGGGCCTTATCGACACGATGAGCGATCTCATCTGCAATCTTGTAGGCACCCTCTGCTTTCTCGTGCCCGTCCTCGTCCTCTTTGTCAGGAAGCCTTCGCGCGCCGGGCTGTTCGCCCTCGAACGCCGCCAAAAGCGCACAAAAAAAGCCCGCCCCTCACCCGAGGAACGGGAATAAACGCCGAAACGTTTGCGGCGCAGCCTCTCACCCGAGGAGCTGCGCCAATTTTTTTGCGACGCCGTCCTCCCCGTTGCTGCCGATGACCGCCGTCGCCCGCTCTTTTAAGGAAGGCACGGCGTTGGAAACGGCATAGCTCTCGTCGGCGACTTCGAAGAGGGGGATGTCGTTCTCCGCATCGCCGAAGACGACGAGCTTTTGCGCGCCCAGCCGTGCTTTGAGCGCAAGGGCGGCGGAGGCCTTGCTCACGTCCTTTTTGACGACTTCCAGCCACTGCGCTTTGAGGTAGATATCGGGCGCGAAGAAGCAGCGGTAGCGGGCGTGAAGCGCCTCACAGACGGGCAGAAGCCTTTCCTTTTCCCCGAGGCAGGCAAAATAGAAGACGTCACCGTCCAGAATGCCGTCGGCGGAGAAAAGTTCGCGGGCGCGTTCGCTCCCCGCCGCGCTTCCCGTGCGCGTTGCGATGAACGCCCGCTGCTCCTCCCCGCTGCGCTCCCGAAAGTAGGAAAAACGGTTCTTGCCCGCAAGAAAGGAGTAGGTGACGGGGAACAGCCCGTTCGCAAGAAACGCCGTTAAAATTTCCTTCTTTTCTGCTTCGGAGAAGCGAGCGACAGCGAGCGGCTTTTTTTGCACGGGGTCGGAGACGACCGCTCCGTTGTGCAGGATGACGGGATCGGAAAAGCGGATGCCGCGCGTGACGGCGGAAGAGGTTTCCAGCGAGCGCGCCGTGGCATAGGAGATGTGCGCGCCTTTTTCAAGGAGCGCGTTGAGCGTCTCTCTCGTCCGCTCGCTCACCGTCTGCGCGGGCGAGAGCAGCGTGCCGTCGAGATCGGCAAGATAGAGGGTGAGCATAACGGGGCTCCTTGATGTTTTTTGAGGGGGGGGGTAACTCCGGAAAGCAGTCGCCCGCAAGCTCGACACAGGATTGCGGGATGAATGCTTTTCGCGCTTGTTATATCGAAATAGTCAACCCGTCGTAGGCGGCGATGACGCCCAGCTCTCCTTCCGCGCGGCGGAGCTTTTCCTCCGTCGGCTCGCTGTTGTGCGAAAAGTGGGTGATGACCGCCCTCGTATGCCCGTCCACAAGCCCCATTTCACACAGCCGCCGCAAGAGTTCGGCGTTCTCTTTCACGCCCATGTGGCGCGCGGAGTGGGGCGCATCGTCATAGAGGAAGGTGCAGTCGAGCGTCACAAGATCGCAGGGAGCGCCTGCCCGCCCGAGATAGGAATAGCTCTCCTCGGGCAGCGGGCCCGTATCGGTGAGGTGCAGGATGCGCTTGCCCTTCCCCTCGAGAAAAAAGACGAAGGGTTCCGAAGAGGAATGCATCGCCTTTAAGGGGTGCGCCGTCCAGTCGCCGAAGGAAACGGGCGAAAACGCTTTCAGGCAGGTGAAGGAGAAGGTGTTTTCCACTTCGGGGCGCATCTCGCGGCGGACGCTCTCGGAAAAGACGCTGAGAACATCCGCATTGCCCAGAATGTGCAGGGCGGGCGATGTCATGTTTTTGGCATATTTATAGCCGCGCAGCACAAAGTCGTGCGCGTAGAAATGGTCGCAGTGGGAGTGCGTGACAAGAAGATAGCGGACGGCAGAGAGATCGACGCCCGCCCCCAGCCCGTGATAGAACGCATCGGGCGGGAAATCGATGCTGAGCTCGCCGTCTACAAGGACCTGCGCGCGCGAGCGCACCGCCTTGCCGCCGTGCAAACGGACGGAACGGCAGAAGTTACAGTTACAAAAGAGCGCGGGGATGCCTTCCGCCGCGCCCGTCCCGAGAAATTGGATGTTCATAAGTAAGTATTGCGAAGGAAATTATCCTCATCCACGTCCACCATCAAGGAAAAGTTTCGAACAAGACAACGTATTGCGAAGAAAATCTTCCTCTACAAGGCTCTTCATCGAGAAAAAGCTTCAAGCAAGACGAGGAGAACGAGGAAAACTTGAGGGAGCTTACTAAGACGTAAGTGACCGAAAGTTGCCGCAGTTCGACAAAGTATTGCGCAGAAGATCTTTCTCGCCCCTCTCAGCACTCGTAAATAATCGTTACGGGCCCGTCGTTGTGCTGCTCTATCTGCATATCCGCGCCGAAGACGCCCGTTTGGACGGGAACGCCCAGAGAACGGAGATAAGAGACGGCGTGCTCATACAGAGCGTCGGCGCGTTCGGGGCGCTCCGCCTCGGAAAAAGAAGGGCGGTTGCCCTTTTTGGCATCGCCGTAGAGGGTGAACTGCGAGACGAGCAGCACCTCTCCCTTTACGTCGCGGACGGAGAGATTCATCTTGCCCGCATCGTCTTCGAAGACGCGAAGAAGAGCGACTTTTTCCATCGCCTTTTCCGCCTGTTTTTCGTTATCGCCCGCTTTCACCCCGAGATAGACGACGAGCCCGCGCCCTATTTCGGACACGAGCTCACCGCTCACACACAGGGCCGCGGAGGCGACGCGCTGTGCCACAAATTTCATGCTTAGACTCTGCCCATGTACTCGCCCGTGCGGGTGTCGATGCGGATGGTGTCGCCCTCGTTGACGAACATGGGGACCTGGAAGGTCGCGCCCGTTTCGACTTTGGCTGCCTTGGTGACGTTGGTCGCCGTGTTGCCGCGCACGCCGGGCTCTGCTTCGATGACTTTGAGTTCAACGAAGTTTTCGGGCTCGACGGAGAATGCGCTGCCGTAGAGGAACTTGACGGTGACGGTGTCGTTCTCGCGGATGTAGCGGAGCGCGTCCTCGACCTGGGAGAAGTTGAGAGGGGTCATGTTGAACTCGTCGTCCATGAAGTAGTAGAACTCGCCGTCCGTGTAGGAATAGGTCATCTTCTTGGTCTCGACCTGCGCCGTCTCGAGCTTCGCGGTGGGGTTGAAGGTCTCGTCGGAGAGCACCTGCCCCGTCACCACGTTCTTGAGCGTGCAGCGGACGAACGCCGCGCCCTTGCCGGGCTTGACGTGCTGGAATTCCGTCACGGTGTAAACGCCGCTCTTGTATTCGAAGGTAACGCCCTTTCTGATGTCGCCTGCCATGATCTGTGCCATAATTCGTTCTCCTTGTTTTATCTAAAATTTATGCTCTTACAGAATGAGGAGATCTCTCTCCGTCTTGCCCATGAAGGAATGCACCCTGCCCTCTTTGAGGCACACCGTATCTTCGATGCGGATGCCGAACGCGCCCGCTTCGTAGATGCCGGGCTCGTCCGAAAACACCATGCCGTCTAAAAGCACCTCTTCGCTTGAAGGCGAAAGGCGGGGGAATTCGTGGATGAGGAGCCCCACGCCGTGCCCCAGAGAATGGGTGAAGAGTTTATCGAGCCCCGCTTGCCGCAGCGAGCCGCGGGCGATCTCGTCCGCCTCTTTGCCCGTCATGCCCGAAGTGAGCTTCTCTTTGACGAGCTCGTGCGCTTTCAGCACTTGTGCGTAGGCGCGCTTGAAGTCTTCGTGCTTTTTATCGTCGCCGAAGAGGAAGGTGCGCGTGATATCCGAACAGTACCCTTCCACCTTGCAGCCGAAGTCGATGAGGATGGGATCGCCGAATTTTAATTTCGTCTCCCCCGTCTCGTGATGGGGCACGCTCGCGCCCGCCCCGAAGGCGCAGATGGTCTCGAACGAAGTGCCGCTCGCGCCGAATTTTCTCATGTTGTATTCGAGCAGCGCCGCGACTTCCGATTCCGTCATGCCCTCTTTGATCTCGGGCAGCGTCGCGAGGAACCCGTCTTCTGCGATCGTGCACGCCCTTTGGATGAGGGAGAGCTCCTGTTCCGTCTTGAAGAGCATCGCGTCCTTCAAGGCGGGCATGCAGTCCACAAGGGCAAAGCCCTTCTTTTTCAGCTCTTCCGCACGAGCAAGGTCGGTATAAGGATAGGGAACGCCGAGCGTCTTGTAGGCGCTCAGAAGCTCCATCGCTTCCTTGTAGGAGCCCTCGACGACCTCGATGCAGCTTGTTTTCAATGCCTTTTCCGCCGCTTCGAAGTAGCGGAGGTCGGCAACGTAGCGGCAGTGCTCCCCGTCGAGGATGACAAAGCCGTCCGTCGAATAAAATCCCGTGAGGTATCTGCGCAGGAAATCTGCCTCGACAAAGAGCGCGTCCGCGCCCGATGCCTCAAAAATACGCCTGAGTTTTTCTTCCAACATAGCTTTATTATAACAAAGCGGTGAGACAAAGTCAATGCTTTTTGAGATTTTCTTGCCCCTTCCGCCGCGATTTGCGCTCAAAACGCGCCCGGACCGCGCCCCTTCTGCAAGCAAAACGCCCGCTTTTGAAGCGCCGAAAAGCCGTTCCCCGCCCAAAAGTCAGTTCCCCGCCGCGGCGAGATAGACGCGCTTCATCTCGACGGCGTCCTCCGCCTGCGTGCCGTCCGACTCGCTGACGATATACGGCTCGAGCTTGAGATCGCAAAGGACGCGGGCGAGCGGCTCGAATTCGGGGCCGTACACCTTATCTTCGAAGGTAAGGTGCTTGATCTCCCCCTTCGCGCCGTACATGATCCTGGAAAAATGCACATGGAAGTGCTTCATGCGCTCGTAGCCCAGAACGTCTAAAAAGCCTTCGAGGAGACGGCGGTAGTCCTCTGCCGTTCTGAGGCTCCCCTGCGTGCGGGCGTTGACGTGCCCGAAGTCGATGCAGGGCGTGAAGACGGGGTCGATGGCCGAAAACGCCGCAATTTCCTCGGGCGTGCCGATCTGCGCGAGCTTGCCCATCGTCTCGGGGCAGAACATCATGTCCTGCATCCCGTTGAGGTAGATGTAGTCGCGCAGTACTTTCAGCCTGTCAACGCAGCGCATGACGGCGACGGAGCGCGCGTCCTTGCCTTGCGCCGCGGGGTGGAAGACGACGCGCTTTCCCCCCATCAGCCGCAGCATTTTGGCGCTGTCGAGGACGTAGCCGAAGGACTTTTGCGCCATCTCGTCGTCGGGGTTTGCAAAGTTGATGAAGTAGGGCGCATGGACGGAGAGCTCGACGCCCTCCTTTTTGAAAGCGCTGCCGATGGAGCGCGCCTTCTCCGCTCCCATGCGCACGCCGCGGCCGAAGGAATATTCGAAGCAGTCGAGGCCGCGCTCCTTGCAGTAGTGCGCCGCCTCTTCGGTGTGCTCGTAGCCTTCCTGATAAAAGCTTTCGGAATTGCCGCTCGGGCCGAATTTGATCATATCATTTCTCCTCTTTCGCGCCGACGAGTCCGAGCGCCGCCGTGCGGTCGGCTTCGAGCTGCTTTTCGAGCGCCTCTTTGCTTTGGAATTTTCGGACGGGGCGCAGCAGCCTGACGGGGAAGAGCGTCACTTCCTCGCCGTAGAGGTCGCCTTGAAACCCCACAAGGTGCGCCTCCGTCTTGCGCGCTTCCACCCCGAAGGTGGGGCAGGGCCCGAAATTGACGATGGCGGGGTATTCCTCCCCCCTTTCAAGCCGCGCCCGCGCCGCATACACGCCCTCTTTCAAGGGGAATTTGCCCGAAGGAAGGCGGAGATTGGCGGTCGGGAAGCCGTAGGTGCGCCCCACCGCCCTGCCGTGTTCCGCTACCCCCCGCACGAAATAGGGGGCGCATAAAAGCGCGTTGACCTTCCCGATCTCCCCCTCGCTAAGGAGCTGTTTGATACGCGTCACCGCGATCTTCTCCCCGCCGAAGGCGGCAAGGGGCAGCACGGTGACGGGGCAGGGCGCTCTTTCTTTCAAGAGCGCGGGCGTGCCCGAAGCGTCCTTCCCGAAGCGGAAATCTTCGCCGCAGAACACCGCCTTTGCGGGGATGCGGGAAAAGAGATCGCTTAAAAAATCTTCGGCGGGCGTCTCGCGGAATTTCCCGTCGAGGATATGCTCGTCGGCAAAAGAAAAGCCGAGGGCGCGGAAGATCTCTTCTCGCTCGGGAAGGGGGAAGAGTTCGCCCCCCTTGCCGCCCGAAAGCGCCGTGAGCCCCACGGGAAGGCCGGTCTTCTTCGCGGCGGAAAGCAAACTCCCGTGGCCCTTGTGGAAGCCGTCGAACCCGCCTAAGAGCAGGGCGCAGGGCCTCCCCTTTGCCCCTTCGTCAAAGTATTTCAGCATAGTTTCTTTTCGGGGCGGAGCTCCCCGCCCTCCACGCGGCCGAGCCCGTAAAAGCCCTCCGCCGAGTAAATTTTATACAGCCCGTCCTCGCGCGCGCAAGGGAGCCGCACGCCCTGAAAGTAGCGTGTATCCTCCACCGTGATGGACGGGAAGGGCAGCACGCTGTCCGTCGGGACGAGGTATTCTGCGACGTTTTCGGGCGTGAGGTCTTTTAGATGCACCGCCGTTTCCAGCGAAAAGGGACCGCTTCTCTCGCGCAGGAGCCCGCTCATGTACGCCCCCGTGCCGAGCTTTTGCGCAATGTCGCGGGCGAGCGCGCGGATGTAAGTGCCGCCGCCGCAGGTGATGCGGAAGGAAAATTCGTCCGCCCCCGTCTGCTCTAACAGTTCGATGCCCTCGATGCGCACGCGCTTGGGAGAAAGGGTCACCTCTTTCCCCGCCCGCGCGAGCTCGTAGCTGCGCCTGCCTCCCACGCTCTTGGCGCTGAACACGGGCGGGAGCTGATCGATCTCCCCCACAAAGCAGGGAAGCACGCTTTCGATCTCCGCCGCCGAAGGGACCCTTCCCGCGGGCCGCACGGCGCCCTCGCCGTCCAGCGTATCCGTCGTCACGCCGAAGCGGAAGTGCGCGAGATACACCTTTGTCTTATCGAGGAAGAAATCAAACAGCCGCGCCGCATTGCCGACGCCGACGGGCAGCACGCCCGAAGCGAGCGGATCTAAGGTGCCCATGTGCCCCGAAGGGGTGTGCGTGAGCTTTTTCACGCGCGAAACGGCGAAGGTCGAGGTATCCCCCGCCTCTTTGTAGATATTGAGAAATCCCGTCATGCGTCCCCCATGTGGCTGTAAACGGCATAGCGGAGGCGGTCGACGACTTCTTCGAGATCGCCGAACACCATGCAGCCCGAAGCGAGGATATGCCCGCCGCCGCCGAAGACGGCAGCCACTTCGTTGACGTTGACCTTGCCCTTGGAGCGGAAGGAGGCCTTATACTGCCCCTTCTTGACTTCCATCAGGCAGATGCTCACCTCGACGGGGTCGACGGTGAGGGCGTAATCGACGATGCCCTCGGTATCCGACTGCGAGAGCCCGCCCGCATTCAGCGCTTCCAGCGAGACGACGGCGACGGCGAGCTTGTCATCGAGAAGATAGCGCAGGCGGGAAAGAACGCCGAGATAGAGCTCGGAGCGCGCCTTGCTCTGGCGGCGGAAGAGCTCGTTGGTGATGCGGTCGACCTTCGCCCCGCCGTCCGCGGCTTGGGCAGCCGCGCGGAAGGTATCGCCGTTGACGTCCGAATGCGAAAAACTGCCCGAATCGGTGATGATGCCCGTCATGAGAGCGGAAGAGATGACTTCGTCTTTCGGCACGCCGAGTTCTTCGATGAGCTCGGCGATGTTCTCGCAGTTGCTCGAACGGCAGCGCACAAAATTATATTTACAATAGCGCGTGTTGGAGATGTGATGATCGAGATTCACCGTCACCTTGCCCTTGCCCGCGCCCTTTAAGAAGAGTTTACAAAGTTCGCCGAGGCGGCGTTCGTCGCTCGAATCGACGCAGATGTACCCCTCCGCATCCAGCGTAGGGCGAAGGAGGAACTTCTCCGCGCCCGCAAGAAAGCGGAATTTTTGCGGGAGCTCCCCCTCGTTCACGAGCTGATTGGGGATATTGAGCAGATCGAGCGCGCGCGAAAGGGCGATGCCCGACCCCACGGCGTCGCCGTCGGGGCGCATATGCGTGAAGATGACCGCGCTCTTCAAGGAGCGGAGTACGGCTGCGATCTCGGAGATGGTATTCATGAGGCCTCCTGAAAAAGCGCCGAGGGGACGCCGAAAGCGCGCCCCCTCGGACCGAGAAGTTGTTATTTTTCGTTGAGTTCGTCCAAAAGCTTATCCATGCGGGCGCCGTAAGCCATGCTGTCGTCTTCGATGATGGTCAGCTCGGGCACGGTGCGCATGCGCATGATAAGCGCAAGCTCATGGCGCAGAAATCCCGCGTTCTCGCGGAGGATATAAAACGCCTGCTTCTTGTCCTCCTCGTTCTTCGCGAGCACGCTCACATAAATTTTCGCCGTTTTGAGATCGGGCGCGACGTCCGCCTCCGTCACCGAGATGAGCCCGCGGAGCTCGGGTTCCTTATCTTTGAGAGGGCCCTGGATGAGCGCGGAAAGCTCCTTCTGCATCTCGCTGTTCACCCTCTGAGAACGCTGTCCTTTCATACCGGCTTGATCTCCTCGATGAGATAGCATTCGATGAAGTCGCCCACGCGGATCTCGTTGAAGCCTTCGATCGCGCAGCCGCACTCGAAGCCGCCCGAAACTTCCTTGGCGTCGTCCTTGAAGCGTTTGAGCTGCTTGACGTTGCCTTCGACGATCATCACGTTGTCGCGGTAGATGCGCAGCTTCCCGCCGCGGACGAGCTTGCCTTCGGTGACGAAGCAGCCCGCGACCGTGCCGACGCCCGTGATGTTGAAGGTCTGTTTGACTTCCGCCTTGCCCATGTAGATCTCCTGATACTTGGGCGAGAGCATGCCTTTGAGCGCCGCTTCCATGTCGTCGAGGAGCTCGTAGATGATGCGGTACATCCTTACGTCCACCTTGCTGTGCTCGGCGAGCTGTTTTGCCTTGGTATCGGGGCGGACGTTGAAGCCGATGATGACGGCGTTCGCGGAGGAGGCGAGCATGACGTCGCTCTCCGTGATGGCGCCCGCTGCGGCGTGGATGACGCGCACGCGCACTTCCTCGTTTTCGAGCTTTTCGAGCGCGCCCTTGACGGCTTCGACCGAGCCCTGCACGTCGGCTTTGACGATGAGCTTGAGCTCCTTCATCTTGCCTTCGGCGACCTGGGCAAACACGTCGTCGAGCGTCACCTTCTGCGTCTCCTTGATCATAGATTCGCGCTGCTTGTTTCTGCGCTCTTCCTGCACCTGCTTCATGAGCGCCTGGTCGACGGCGAAGATGGTGTCACCCGCGTTGGGGACGTCTTCGAGGCCGAGGACGGAGACGGCGGTCGAAGGGCCTGCCTCCTTGACCGTCCTGCCCTTATCGTCGATCATGGCGCGGACGCGGCCCATCGTGGTGCCCGAAATGAGGTTGTCGCCCGTGTGCAGCGTACCGTTCTGCACGAGCACGCTCGCCATGGGGCCCTTGCCCTTATCGAGCTTGGCTTCGATGATGACGCCCTTGGCGTTGCGGTCGGGATCGGCGGTGAGTTCCTGCATCTCGGCGACCAGCCAGATGTTTTCGAGGAGGTCGTCGATGCCTGCGCCCGTCTTGGCGGAGACGGGCACGACGATGACGTCGCCGCCCCACTCCTCGGGCACGAGATCGTATTTCATGAGCCCCTGCTTGACCTTATCGGGGTCTGCCTGGGACTTATCCATCTTGTTCATGGCGACGATGATGGGCACATCGGCGGCCTTTGCGTGGTCGATGGCCTCCACCGTCTGCGGCATGATGCCGTCGTCCGCCGCGACGACGAGAACGACGATGTCGGTGACGGACGCGCCGCGCGCACGCATGGCGGTGAACGCCGCGTGGCCGGGGGTATCGATGAAGGTGACCTTCTTGCCCTCGCCGAAGGAGACGGTGTACGCGCCGATGCTCTGCGTGATGCCGCCCGCCTCGCCTTCCGTGACGTTGGTCTTGCGGATGGCGTCAAGAAGGGAGGTCTTGCCGTGGTCGACGTGGCCCATGACGGTGACGACGGGCGCGCGCGGCACGCTCTTTTCCGCGTCGTTCGCGCTGTCGTACTGTTCGAGGAGGGCGTCTTCCGCCGTCTTCGGGGGCTTGTATTCGAGGTCGATGCCGAGCTCTAAGGCGATATATGCCGCGTTGTCGTAATCGACGGACTCGTTGACCGTCTTCATCACGCCCTCGCGGAAGAGGCGCTTGGTGATCTCCACCGCGGAGATACCCAGCTTTTCGGAGAGCGTCTTGATGGGGATCTCGCGCGTCGTCACGACGGCATGGTCGATCTTGACGGCGCTCGCCTCGCGCTTTGCGCCCTTCTTGTTGAAGCGCGCCTTGCGGTAGCCGCTCTTATCCTCGTCGAAATCGCCCACGTCCATGCCCTGCTGGCGCTGGAGCGCCCGCTTGTTGACGGGGTGCTTCTCGACGTACGTCTTTTCAAATTTCTTGGGGGAAGAGAACTCCCTTCTCGGCGCCGAAGGCTGCGGCGCGGGCGCAACGGGGCGCGGGATGCGGGGAGCGCCCGTACCCATCGGACGGGACCCTCTTGCAGGGCCGTTCTGCCCCGTCGGGCGCATGTTCTGCCCCTGCGGGCGCGCAAAACCGCCCTGTCCCTGCGGGCGCGCGTTCTGCCCCTGCGGGCGCGTATTCTGCCCCTGAGGACGGTCGGGGCGGTAGGTAGGACGCCCCTGTCCCTGTCCCTGCGCCGGGCGGTCGCCTCGCGGCGACGGCTGCGGGCGAGGGCGTTCGGGCTCTTGGGGGCGGGCGGGCCGCTGTTCTTCGCGCGCTCTCTCACGTTCCTCGGGTGCGGACACGGCCTCAACGGGCTGAGGCGCGGGCGCGGGTGCGGCTTCGGCGGGCTGAGGCTGAGGCGCGGCTTGGGCGGCCTCAACGGCCTCAACAGGCGCGGGCTCGTTCTTTTGCTCCCGCTCCGCCTCCGCTTCGGCGGCGCGCGCTTCTTCTTCCCTGCGCGCCTCCTCTTCCCTGCGGCGGTCGATGACGGCCTCCCACTCGCTGAGCTTTTTCGAGACCTCGCCGAGCTTTCTCTCGCTGCCCGCGACTGCCTTTAAAAGCGCGCGGATCTCGTTGTCCCCCAGAAGGGAGCTCAATTTTTCGATATTCTCGTATGCCATGGATCCTCCATACCCTCTTGCGGAACGCTCCGCCTGACTTAAACTTTCTTCGTTTTGCCCCCGAAGGGGCGCTCTTTTTATTGCGGCGCTTCGGGACTTTCCCGCAAAATAGCGTCCGCCAAAGCCCTGTCGCGGACGGCAGCGAGCTTGCAGCCCTCCTTGCCCGTCATCGCGCCCAGCTCCTCCGCCCATATCAAGGGGCAGGAGAAGCGCTCTTTGAGCTTTTGTATCTCTTTTTTGGAATTTTCGGATGCGGTCACGTCCGCGACGAGCAGGAACACCTTCCTCGAAGCCGCCGTACCGTTGATGCCGAGCGTCAGTTTCCCCGCGCGCCTTGCAAAGCCCAGATAGCTTGCGATCTTACTGCGCACGATGGAACTCCTCCTCGATGCCCGCATACACCGCCTCGGGCACCTCGCACGAGAACGTCTTGTGCAGCAGTTTCTGCTTTCTGAGGCGGGCGATGCATGCCGCGTTGTTGCAGATATATGCCCCGCGCCCCGGGAGCTTGCCCGAAAGATCGAGCCTGATTTCCCCCGCCGCGCTGCGCACGATGCGCAGCATCTCCTTCTTGGGCTTTTCCTCGCGGCAGGCGATGCAGGTGCGCATGGGGATCTTCTTTTGCGCGGGCATTTATTCCTCCGTCCCCTCTGCGGGCGCTTCGGCTTCCGCCGCTTCCGCAGTTTCTGTGGGCTCTTCGGCTTCGGCGGCAGTTTCAAGCGCCGCGGAGAGCGCTTCCTGCGCTTCCTTCGCCTGCTGCTCCATCTTGGCGGCGACAGACTCGCTCTTGACGTCGATCTTCCAGCCCGTGAGGCGCGCAGCCAGGCGGGCGTTCTGCCCGTCGCGGCCGATGGCGAGGGAGAGCTTATCGTCGGGCACGACGGCGATCGCCGACTTTTCGCCCGTCTGCGTCACCGAAACGACGGTCGCGGGGGAGAGCGCCTTGGCGATGAATTCGAGGGGATTTTCGCTCCAAAGGATGATATCCACCTTCTCGCCGCCCAGCTCCTGCACGACGGCGTTGACGCGCGCGCCCTTGTTGCCGACGCACGCGCCGACTGCGTCCACGCGCGCATCTTCGGAAGAAATCGCCATCTTCGTCCTGTGGCCCGCCTCGCGAGAGATAGACTTGATGACCACCGTGCCCTGTTTTATTTCGGGCACTTCCTCTTCGAAGAGGCGCTTGACGAGCCCGGGCGCCGTGCGCGAGACGAGCACCTGCGCATTCCTGCCGCCGCTTCTTACGCGCTTGACGAACACCTTGATGCGGTCGCCCGCTTCGTATCTTTCGCCGGGGACCTGATCCTGCGGGAGCATGAGCCCCTCGATCTGCCCCTTGCCGAGCTCGACGTAGACGTTCTTCATGTCGATCTTGCGGACGAGCCCGCTCATGAGTTCGCCCTCTTTATCGGAAAATTCGCTGAGCGTGTTGTCGCGCTCCGTCTCGTGGATCTTCTGCAAAATGACCTGCTTTGCGGTCTGCGCGGCGATGCGCGTGAAATCTTTGGGGACGAATTCCTCGGAAAGGACGTCGCCTGCCTTGGCAGACTTTTTGATCTTGAGCGCCTCTTCGAGGGTGATCTCCCCTTCCTGCGCCTCTTCGCTGTCGACGACGACGTGCGTCAGGAAGAACCGCAGCGTTCCCTTTTCCTCGTCCGCGCGCACTTCGACATTGCCCGTTTCGCCCTCGAACTGCTTCTTATAGGCAGAGGCGAGCGCCGCAGAGAGCGCATCGAGGAACACCTGTTCGCTGATGCCCTTTTCCCGTTCCAGATCGGCAAGCGCCGCAAAGAAATCTTTATTGATCATAATTTACTCCTTCCGAAATGATCGTCCTTCGGTATTTTTCCGTGATTCAGACTTCGATATAAAGGCAGACTTTGGCGGCCTTTTCCCGTTCGAAGGTGCGCTCGCCCTTGTCCGTCAGAATGGTGAAGGTCTTTTCGTCGAAGGAGAGAAGCTCCCCTTCGTATTCCTTCTTCCCATCGACGGGCGCGTAGAGGCGCACTTCCACCTTCTCGTGCAGCCGCCGCGCAAAGTCGCGGTCCGTCCTGATGGGCCTGTCGAGCCCCAAAGAAGAGCAGGTGAGCGTGTACGCCGCCCCGAATGTAGGGTCGATGTCATCAAGGAGCGCGTCCGCCGCACGGTGGAAGCGTTCACAGTGATCCATATCCACGCCGCCCTCCGCGTCGATCCAGAGAGTGAGCGAACGCTCGCGCATGTTCCACGCCCCGTCCACGAGCTCCACGCCCGCCTCTTCGGCGGCGGGGGCAAGCGCTTCCAGGACTTCGGCAATGGGTTTGACTTTCATTTCCGCCTCCCTTGTAAGGGGCTGCCGCTTCGCGCGCCGCATGCCCCATATAACAAATTTGAGAGCGGTCGCCCGCTCTCAATCTCTGTTTCATCGATCAAGTACCCCGATTATAGCATGCTTTTTTTGAAATTGCAAGCGTTTTTTGCAAACTTGCGCATTTTCCTTGCCGCAAAGAACAAGCCCACCCGCACCTTTTCCCGCCATGCGGCAGTCTTGCGCCCCTTATTTGGGGATGCCGCCGAGTTTGACGAGCTCCAAAAAAATCTTGGCGGTGACGAAGGCGTCGTCGAACGCCCTGTGATGGCGGAAGGTGAAGCCGAAATGATCGGCGACGGTGTTGAGCTTATAGTTACTCAATCGCAGGAGCTGCTGAGAAAGGGCGACGGTATCGAACGTCTTGGCGTCGAAGAGATACCCCTCCTGCTCGCCGTAGTAGCGGATGAACTTGTAGTCGAACTGCACGTTGTGCCCGACGAGCGCGCAGCCTTCCGTGAACTTATAAAAGTCCGCCATGACCGTCTCCACGGGGGGCGCGCCCACGAGCATCTCGTCCTCGATGCCCGTGATGCCGACGATCTCTTCGGTGAGTTTGACGGGGCAGGCGACGAAGGAGGAGAACTTTTCCGCGATCTTCCCCCCTTCGATCTTGACGGCGCCCACCTCGATGATGCGGTCCATCGGTCCTGCGACGGGGTTGTTGTTGAGGCCCGTCGTTTCAAGGTCGAAGACGACGTATTTCCCCTGTTCGAACCCTGCGGGGAGGCGCGTCTCGCCAAAGAGCATCCCCTGCACGAGGTCTTCGCAGGGCTCGGGGAAGACGGCGGTATAGCGGGGCGGAGCGGGGCGGGAGGGCCGCTCTTCGAACACATAGTCCTTGGGCGGCGTACCGTAGTCCACCGCCTTGGGGCGGAAGGAAAGGGAGCCGTTGAAGAGCTCCATATCCCCCGTGAAGCACACGGAATCTCCCGCTTTCAGGGCGCGCACCTTTTCGAGCGTCGCCTTGCGCGTGAAATAGGAAAGGCGCAGCTGCCCGCTGCCGTCCGAGACGGTGAAGGAAAAGAAGGGTTTTTCCTTCTTGGTCATGCGCTCTTCGAGGAAGGAGACGGTGCCGCAGACGGTGACGCCCGTCTGCCCCGCCGCAAGGTCGGCGATATAGACTGCGAGCTTGGGGGAAGCGCCGTCGATGGGCGCGTAATTTTCGATGCGGAAGACGCGGGGCGCGATGATGACCTCGGGCGGAGGCAGCGGCTCCTCGGGGGGCGCTTCCATCGTCTTTGGAACGGAGCGGCAGTCGCCCGTCCACGCCCCGGGGAAGGTGCGGCAAAGATCTGCGGCAACGCCGTCGAGGACGTTCCCCCGCACGAACTGCGTGCGTTCGGATTCGGCAACGCCGATCACGAACCGCCCGCCCGCGCCGTCGAGCTCCACTTTGATGTCCTCGGGCGAGACGAACGCCGCCGCCGCGGGGAACTTGTTTTTCAATACTTCCGCGATGCGCGCCCGCACGCCCTCTTCGCTCGGCACCGACTTGACGACGCGCACGTCTGCCATGCACCCCTCGGGCACGAACTCGTGCGTCACGGCGCGCGCCGAGACGACGTCTTCCTTGTGATAGGTCTCGTCGGTGACAAGATGAAAGACCGCCGTATTGCCATCGACGACGATCTTTTTCAGCACCGCGCGGGAGAGCGCGGGGATCTCGCGGATGCGCTCTAAATATTCACGGCTCTTCATGCCATCACCTCAACAGCTCTTCGAGGCGGGCAAAGAACGCCTGCTCCGCCTCGTGTGCGGGAACACGCACGTTCTCTTTGCCCTTTTCGAAGATGACGCAGTACTCCTGCCCGCCCGCGATCCCCAGATCGCACTCCTTCGCCTCGCCGGGGCCGTTGACGACGCACCCCATGACGGCGACTTTACACTTTTTCCGAACGTTGTGCACGCGCGCGGAAACTTTGTCGGCAAGCGCCATGCAGTCGTAGCGGCAGCGGCCGCAGGTGGGGCAGGAGACGACTTCGACGAACTCTTGTTCCAGCCCGCAGGCGCGCAAAATATCGTGCCCCGCATAGACTTCGCGCACGGGGTCGGCGGTGAGCGACACGCGGATGGTATCGCCGATGCCGCGAAGAAGGAGCGCGCCGATGCCGCAGCTGCTCTTGATGAGCCCCGCCCGCTCGGTGCCCGCCTCCGTCACGCCGACGTGGAGGGGATAGTCCGTCCTCTTGGAAAGCAGTTCATATGCCTCCACGGTGAGGGGCACGTCGGACGCCTTGACGGAGATGACGATGTCCTCAACGCCGTGCTTTTCTAAAATATTCACGTTATAGAGCGCGCTTTCGACGAGGGCGCGGGCGCTTCTTCCGTACTCTTTTAGAAAGTGCGGCTCGATGCTGCCCGTGTTCGCCCCCACGCGCACGGGGATATGATGCGCCTTCACGCAGTCCGCGACGAGGGCGATCTCCTTCTCCCCGCCGATGTTGCCCGGGTTGATGCGCAGCTTGTCCGCGCCCCCCTCCACCGCCATCACGGCAAGGCGGGGGGAAAAGTGGATGTCGGCGACGATCGGCACACGGACGCGCGCCTTGACAAAGGGCAGCGCTCTTGCGTCCTCCTCGTCGGAGACGGCAACGCGCACGATATCGCACCCCGCTTCCTGAAGGCGCAGGATCTGGGCGGCGCATGCTTCCACGCAGCCCGTCTTTTCGGTGGTCATGCTCTGGACGGAAACGGGCGCGCCGCCCCCGATCGCGACTCCGCCCACCATCACGCGTCTGGTCGGCATATCAGTTCTTTTCGGCGCGCTTTTCGCCCTTCTGCTCCTCTTCCGCCTTGTATTCCATCATCTGCTGCAATTCGCGCATGAAGGAGGAGATGTCCTTGAAGGAGCGGTAGACGGAGGCATAGCGCACATAGGCGACTTCGTCGAGCTCTTTCAGGCCCTCCATCACCATCTCGCCGATCTGCTTGGACGAAACTTCCTGCGCCATGGAATTATAGAGCTTCTTCGTGATGTCGTCGGCGAGGGCGTCGATCTTTTCGATGGGCACGGGGCGCTTTTCGCACGCCTTGATGATGCCGCGCTTGATCTTGCTCACGTCGAACGCCTGGCGGGTGCCGTCGTTCTTGACGACGAGGATGGGTTGGACTTCGATCGTCTCGTACGTTGTGAAGCGCCTGCCGCAGCCCATGCACTCGCGGCGGCGGCGGATGGTGCGGTCGTCGTCCGCCGAGCGGGAATCGATGACCTTGCTCTCCGTGCAGTTGCAGTATAAACAGCGCATTCTTTCCTCCGTCCCCCCTTATTTTGGGTACTGACTCTCTCGGGGGTACCATATATCCAAATGGTATTATAACACGCTTTGTCCGTTTTGTAAAGGGTTTCAAAGAAAACGCCGCGTGCTTTTCGCCCGAAGCCGCCCGCAAAAAAGGAGCAGACCTTGACAGAGGCGCAAAAAAGTGCTACCATTTAGATATGAACGATTTTGACAACGAAAACGACAGGGAGCGCTTCTCCCGCACGTGCGCCCTTCTCGGCGAGGAAGCGATGCAAAAGCTCGCTTCTGCCCGCGTGGCGGTGTTCGGGCTGGGCGGCGTGGGCGGCCACTGCGCCGAGGCATTGGCGCGTTCGGGCGTCGGCGCGCTCGACCTTGTGGACGGGGATTTTGTCGCCCTCTCCAACTGCAACCGCCAGGTGTTTGCGACGGATAAAACGGTCGGCATGCGCAAAGCGGAAGCGGCGAAGGAGCGCATCGCCCTCCTCTCCCCCCGCTGCCGCGTGACGGCGCACGATGTATTTTTCCTGCCCGAGAACGCAGGAGACCTCGACTTTTCCGCCTTCGACTATGTGGTGGACGCCATCGACACGGTGAGCGGCAAAATCGCCATTTTGGAGCGCGCCCGCCTTGCGGGCGTTCCCGCCATCAGCGCGATGGGCGCGGGCAACAAACTCGACCCCACCCGCTTCGAAGTCGCGCCCGTCGAAGAAACATCCGTCTGCCCGCTCGCCCGCGTCATGCGGAGGGAGCTCAAAAAACGGGGCATTTCGGGCGTCAAGGCGGTGTATTCCAAAGAGGAGCCCCGCCTCCCCCGCTTTGACGGACTGCAAGACGAACCCGCCGACGCCCCCGCAAAAGGCGCGGACGGGAGCCCCGCGGGCAAAACGGCGAACCGCAAACCCGTCCCGGGGAGCGTCGCGTTCGTTCCTTCGGTGATGGGGCTCATTATGGCGGGCGAGGTCATCAAGGACCTCACGGGCATCCGCTGAGCCCCGCCCCGCGAATCCTGCCGCCCGCGGCGCCCCGGAAAGAGGCGCCGCGGGCGGCGTCTTTCAGACACGGTCCCCGGATCGGGCGCATTTTTTTCGCAAGGGCTTGACAATGCGCTCCCGCTCTGCTATACTGTCATAAAAATATATGACAGCACGGGAGGCATCTATGACATCTCTGCTTGCGGCGCAGGTGGTGGCGCGCCGCGTCTTTTCCACCCTCTATATCTATCTCGACATCGCCTTTCTCGTCGTCCTGTGCGCCCTGCTTTTTGTGAAGAAGCGGCACCTGACCCTCCTCTTCGGACTTGCGGGCGGCGTGCTCTACATGCTCGTCGATTACGGCATCTTTCATCTTCTGACGGGCTCCCGTCACATCGAAGGGGGAGATCTCTTTGGGGTGCTCCTCTGGATGAGCATGAGCTACGGCATCACCAACTTCGTGCTGCTCTGGGTGTGGATGGGAAAAGACCGCCGCGCCGTCGAATGGACGCTCCTCATCTTTATCTGGTGGATCGCCGCGCCCATGCTTGCCGCCGCCTTCGGGCGCAGCTTCCCCACCGTCGCCATCTGGCGGGAGACGGAGGGCTATCACGGCTACATGGCGCTCGTGCTGCTTGCGGGGTATCTCTTCGGCATCCTCTATAACCTGCGGCAGAACGAGCGCGGGAAGCGGCTGCCCCTTCTGAGGCTGTTTGCGATCGGCGTTGCCGTGCAGCTCGCGTGGGAGCTCGCCCTGCTCATCGGCGGCATCCGCAGCGACGGGTTTTCGTGGGAGCAGAAGCTCAACACCCTCGTCGTCAACTCCCTGCTCGAGACCAACCTCGGCGCAGTGCCCATTTTCTGCATCTACGCCCTCGTCACGGCGCGATTTTTAGAGAGCGGCGCCCGCCGCCCCGCCGCCGCCTTTTCGGAGCGGGTGAAAGAGATCAACCTGCGCTCCTTCCGCGGGATGCCCCTCGACGAGCCCGCCCCCGTACAAAGCCCCGCATATCCCGCCGAGCCCGTGTCCGCTCCCGTGTCCGCCCCGCCCGACGCAAGCGCCGCCGAGCCCGCCGAACGGCCGCCCGTCCGACCCTGACGCCCCGAAAACACTTGACAGCCCGCTCTCCCGTATGATAAGCTATATAGGCTTGCAATGACCTCATCCGGCCCGATGAGGAAGCTCCCTCGGGGAGCGGGCAGAGAGGCTGTCTGCCGTCAGTCGGAAGGACGAAATTGCGGCAAACAGAGCTGCATTGACCTCGATCGGCCAACCGAGGCAGGCTCCCATGGGGAGCGGGCAGAAAGAGGCCGCCTGCCGTCAGTCGGAAGGACGCAATTGCAGCTCTTTTTTATTTTGTTTTTTTCTTCGGCGCGGGGCGCCCGCTTGCAGCGGGCGCCCCGCGCTCCAAAGAAGCTGTCTCTACTCTCCCGCAGCAGAAAATCATGCAAAACGGATTGACAAATTTCCGCATTTGCGTAAAATGAAAGTACAGCGTATCCCTTCTGTGGGATCGGGCGTGCACGCTCGCAAACCGCACCTTTTAACGCCACCCGTGCACGGGACAGGCAGCCCTGCAAGAATGCTTGCGGGGCATTTTTCTTGCGATAAGACCTGTATATTTTCTTCATCGCGCCTCGCCTGCTTCCCTGTTGACAAACATCTCCTTTTGTGCTATCATATGATCGCGCCGGTGGGTAAAAAACCCAAAGCCGAGGGCAACGTCGTTCGGCCGAGCGGAGTAGCAAAGACGCTGAAATTCTGTCCCTTGAGGGCTACGGGCTGTGAGGCTCCGCATTTGGCCGTCCGTTTTTCGGGCGGTCATTTTTCCTGCGATCCCCCCGCCGCGAACGCCCTTCCATAAGGGAGGCGAAAGGCAAACATAAGAGATTTTTATTGCAGCGGGGCAAAAAAGCGCTCCGCCGCCCCCATGATATTTGACAATAAAATGCGGCGCGTGTTATAATTCCAAAGAGAGGTAACAACATGAACCGCATCGTCATCCCCGAAACTTACCGTCCCGCGCTGGGCGGCTACGATCTGCAGTGCGCCATCGGCTATATCAAACACGGCTTCCAGGCCGAACTCGAGCGCTCCCTGCGCCTGAAGCGCGTCTCCGCGCCCCTCTTCGTCTCCGCCGACTCCGGCCTCAACGACGACTTGAGCGGCACCGAACGCCCCGTCGCCTTCGACATCCCCGCCATCGGCAAGGAGGGGCAGATCGTGCACTCCCTCGCCAAATGGAAGCGGCTGGCGCTCAAAAAGTACGGCTTTCAGATGCACGAAGGGCTGTATGCCGATATGAACGCCGTCCGCCGCGACGAGGCGCTCGACAATCTCCACTCCGTCTACGTCGACCAGTGGGATTGGGAGAAGATCATCTCCCGCGAGGACCGCTGCACCGACTTTTTGTATGCGACGGTGCGCGCCATCGTGAACGCCGTGTGCAACGTGAGCGAAGCGCTCAAGCGCGAATTCCCGCAGATCGCCGTCTCCCTTTCGCGCGAGGTCGCCTTCGTCTCTTCGCAGGAGCTCGAGGACCGCTGGCCCGAGCTTACCCCCGAAGAGCGCGAGACCGCCTTCGTCAGAGAGCACCCGACCGCCTTCATCACGCAGATCGGCGGGGCGCTGAAGTCGGGCAAACCGCACGGCTGCCGCGCGCCCGACTACGACGACTGGCAGCTCAACGGCGACCTCTTCTTCTGGCACGAGACGCTCGGCTGTGCACTCGAAGTCTCGTCGATGGGCATCCGCGTGGACAGCGCCTCCCTCGACAGACAGCTTTCCATCGCGGGCTGTGACTACCGCCGCGCCTTCCCCTTCCACAAGATGCTGCTCGAAGGAGAACTCCCCCTCACGATCGGCGGCGGCATCGGCCAGTCCCGCCTGTGCATGCTGATGATCGGCTGCGCACACATCGGCGAGGTACAGGCGAGCTTGTGGGACGAGAACACCCGCGCCGCCTGCCGCGAAAAGCACATCCCCCTGCTGTAAAACCACTTCCTATATAAAAAACCGCTCCCGAGCCCCCTCGGCGGGCGTTTTTTTGTACAACAAAAAAGCCGCCCCGAAGCGACGAGACGGCAGATATAGAAGTCAGAAAAAAACAGGACGGCGAGCGTTCGCCGGCACGAATGGGCACGAATGAAAGAAAAAAAGAAAGCAGCCGCCAGCCAACAGGCTGCATGTCGCGGGGCTCCGAGGACGAAAGCCTTACGGCTAACACCGAGCATACTGCTTTCCTATGCTTATGTTATCATATCCCGCAGATCAAGTCAACCGATTTTAAGAAAAATATCAAGCGCTGCAATGCAACGCCGCCCCGTGCGCCGTTTTCGGCGTCGGGCGAACCGACGGGTTCTTCATCCGCCCGGCAAGGGCGCCAATGCAAAAAAATGAGCAGGCACAAGCGACTCCCCAATGCCGGGAATACTTCGGCGGCTAAGCCGCCTCGTGCCATTGCTTCGCAATGGGGCGAACCGCCGGGTTCGACGCTCTGAAAGAGCGCCAACACAAAAACAGCACCTGATTGCAGGTGCTGTTTTTGTGTTGGTGACCCCTTTGAGGTTAAAGGCGAACTATTTACTTCTTCAAACGTTACCGTCTTGCTCTGGCCTTTGTAATTGTATGTAATGACGAAATGGTCGTCATACAGGTAAATGCTGTTGACAAAGCCGTCGATGAGCCGCTGTTTACCATCCTGCGTGGAGATGTCGATCTTGCGGAAGTTGTGGAGTGCAAAAAGTATTTGATCCTTCGTCAGGACGGGGTTGCGCGTCTGTGCCTCGAACAGCTCTATCTCAAGGTTTCGCTTGCGCTCTTCCAGCTCGTCCAGCGCTTTCTTCGTCGCGGAGGAATAGATGCCCTGCGTGATCGCCTCTACAAGGTTATTCAGCTTGGTCTCCACACCTGTGAGCTGCGCCTGGATCGTCGTCTCCGCACTGTTCTCCTGCAGCTGCAATTCATAGACGCGGTCAGCAAGTTCCTCGATGACCTCATCGCTTGCAAGCAGCTCCTTGATCTCATCCAGCACGAGTTCTTCCAGCCACTCCTTTCGGACGGATTTTTTATCGCACTTACCTTGCTTGGCGTGATTGCACTTGTAGTAGCGGTATTGCCGCGCGGTGTGACTGGTGCTGATGACGCCCGTCATCATTGCCCCGCACTTCCCGCAAAAGAGTCGCGTCGTGAGCAAGTAGTCATCCTCGCTCCTGTGCATGGCAGGGGCTTTTTTGTTGCGTGCCATGCGCTCCTGCACGGCGTTGAAAGTGTCTTCATCGATGATTGCAGGCATGGCGTTCGGCAACACGATGTCGCCGAACTTGTACTCGCCGATATACTTGCGGTTAGTGAGGATGCGAAACACGGCGTTGTACTTCATCTCGAAGCCCTTGTGTTTGATGCCGCGTTCGTTGAGCAGCTTGACGATATCGTTGACGCGCATCCCGTCGAGATAACGGGTGAAGATCTCTCGCACGATAGGCGCAAGCGTTTCGTCGATTTGATAGTGGTCGGTATCATCCACATAGTAGCCGAAGGGAGGCCGCACGCCGTTGCTCTTTGCTTTGAGCGCATTTTCCGTCATGCCGCGCTTGACCTTTTCGGAAAGCTCCGCCGAATAGAATTCGGCATAGCCTTCGAGGATAGCCTCCAGCAGGATACCGTCCGCACCCTGCGAAATGCTTTCCTTTGCGGAGATGACGCGCACACCGTTCTTTTTGAGTACGTTTTTATAGTAGGCGGAATCGTAGCGGTTGCGGGCAAAGCGGTCGAGCTTCCAGACAATGATGCAGTCGAACGGGCGTTTGTAGCTGTCTTTGATCATGCGCTGGAATTCGGGGCGATGGTCGGTCTTTGCCGACTGCGCCCTGTCTATGTAATTCCCGATGACCTCTATCCCGTTGAAGTTGGCGTACTCCAAGCACTCGCGGAGCTGCCCTTCGATACTCGCCTCGTTCTGTTTTTCCGAACTAAATCGGGCGTAAATTACGGCTTTCATGTTATGTCTTATTTTAATCTAATCAGTTTAGGAACAGATGTAGTCTCTTTAAGCGAATCCCGCTCTATGGATAATAAATCCTCTACATCCTCATGACGCATATACAGTCCTTTACTCTTTAAGGCAGTCATTAAATCATATGGTTTCATTTCTCCAGAAGAAAAAAGCAACTCTATTGCTTCCTGTAGAAGTGTCTTCTCAATATCAAATGGTCTATCGTACGGCTCGCATGAACGCCAGCCACGCTTGGAAATTTGTCTCATTAAATACTGATACTGTGTAGTTGAAATTATCTTAAGTTGGTGCGTTCTATAAATCATCGCTTGAATAGAAACGTTCCATTTTTCTTTTAAATGAAGATAGTATTCTAATTTTGTAGGATAGTGGCTAACATCATTACCAAATGATTCTCTAGGCAACAAAAAGGCTCCAGCAAATTTATTTGCTTGAGACTCACGTTCTTTAAATTCCTGTCTAGAAAGCTCCTCAATATTCTCGCTCCAGGGATGCAAAAAGATATGTCCCAACTCGTGAGCAATGTCAAACCTTGTTCGAACATTATTTTTAGTTGAATTCAAAACAATTATATATACTGAGTTTCCATTAATTATTGTTCTTTGACTAAATGCGTCGATTTCATCTTTATCTGTAAATAAGGACGTGATAATAATTCCGTTGCTTTCTACCGTTTTTTGCAAATTGACGATTGGACCAAATCCTAATCCCCAAAACTTTCTACATTGGGTCGCAATTGATTCAATTTCAGAAGTTTCCTCTTCATCCGCGCACTCGCTAAAAGCATTTCTTCCGCTAAAAGCAATATCCGGGAAATTTCTGTCAGGAAAGTCAACGTAGTCTATCAGTATCTCATAGATTTTTGCTATAAACTCAACTCGTACACTCTGTGCAGTTCTTGCAATTTTCGGTGTGCTCAATAAGGACCTAAAATAGGTCGATTCTGTTTTGACTTGAAAATTGTCAAGGCTCATAAAATACTCTATGGGGAAATCAAGAGCTTGTGCAATTGCAACGAGCTTACTAATCTCTGGCCTTATAGTTTCATTTTCATACAACGATAATGCTTGTTTAGTTATCCCAGTTTTATTAGACAAATCAGATAACGATAGCCCTCTAAAAAGTCTCGCGCTTTTTATGTGATCTCCGTTGATTTTTTGCGTATTGGTCATAGCTTACTCGTCCTTCTATGCTTGTTTTTCTTCTTCCTTAAGAGAAACTAGCGGGGTTGTAATATTGGATTCCCGCTTTTTTAGTTTAACACGTGGTACAGAGCTATCGCTGCCCTTTATAGAAGAATGTTGACTTGTTAAAGCTGAATATTCGGGCGTGATATATCTGTTTAAGCTTTTCTTTGCCGCGACATCCAAATCACGATCTAAAATTATAACTTGACAGTCAGATAGTTCTCTATCAATTACTTCATATGTAATGACGCAATATTGATAATTTTCATTTGTGTTTAATATTCCACCTACGAGCTTGTCAAATCCCTTTGTCATGATTTCATCAGAAAAGGGATACTCATCGAACATGGACATTTGTTTATGCGGAGCACGCACCTTTGAATTAAGATTATAAGCAAAAAGAAGCGCGTAATGCGGAACATTGCGATGCCTTGCTTCTTTAGCGACTTGCTTCATTCTGCCTTCACTGATTACACTATAGACTCTTTTGTGTTCACGGTCAATAACTAATCGGCTTTTCCATCCAGAGCGGCATAAAGGTACAACCTCGATTTGTTTGCTGCCTAGTTCTGTTTGCAGGCGAGTATGTATAAAGTCTCCTTTTAACGAACGAAGCCCATTATGTGTTACTAAATTTGAAGACGCTAAAAAACTTGACACATCATCTTCAAGCGCTTCTCTCAGACAACAAACAATCTTATAGGCAAGATCATCTGGAAGTTCAATAGAGGCTTCTACAATTTTATCCCTTATCAAGACAAAGCTCCTTTGGTCAAAGTTCGTAGAACAGAACGAAACCATTTATTTTTGATTGTAGTTTAACATAAAACGACGATTTCGTCAAGTAATTTTGCCTATATTTTTATTTTTGTCTATAATTTTTATTCCTCACCTGCTCCACATAGCCGAGCAGGTACAAAAACGCGGGGGCGGGGATACGGTAGATGCTCTTGTCGCCGTAGGCAAAGAGGCCAAAGTCCTCGGGGCGCTTGGTGATGACGAGGTTGGGGCGCTTGGCGTTCGCCTCCGTCACAATGGCGTCATCCTCCGCAATCTTTGCCTGTTCGCGGTACTTGACTTCGATCATGATGGGCTCGAACCGCTCCGACTTGACGACGATGTCGATCTCCTTGCCCTTGCCGCCGCGATAGTACCCGACCGTAGGTGCATCGGCATAGTAGAAGGCTTTAATGTGCTTGTAGACGGCCGTCTCGGCGATCAACCCCAGTTCCTCGGGGTCATTGGTGATGTCGTCCTTCATCAGAACGGCGTTGCGCATGGCTGCATCCGCGATATAGATCTTGTTCTGGTTCTTCAAGACCTTCTTTGCGTCGAGTGTCACGAGCGGACTCACATAGATGAGGCTCGCGCTCTCCAAATAGCCGATATACTTCTCGATGGTCGTGCGGCTGACGCCGTCCATCTCCTTTCCCATCGTCTGCAAGTTGATGATGTTAGAGGAATTGTAGCAGAGATAGAGAAAGATGCGCTCGATGTCGGCAATATTGCGAATGCCATAGATGGCGGGAATGTCGCGCTTCAAAGCCTTATCGACGATGTCCTCCCGCAAAACGCGCTGGGCATACAGGTCGTCCTTGCTCAAGGCGAGCTCCGGAAAGCCGCCTACCTGCAAGTAGCGGATAAAATGCACCTGCAGCGCGGAGAGCTTGCGCAGGATGTCCTGCTGTTCGCGCTCGTCACGCAGATACAGCTGCGTCGGCTTGATGTCCTTGGGAAGTTCCGGCACGGCGATCTGCAGCAACTCGCAGTATTCATAGAAGGAGAGCGTGGGCACATGAATGAGCTTCCAGCGCCCGAGGCCGCTCTCACTCGTCTTATCTGAGAGGATGGGGCTTGCCGAACCCGTCGCCATGATCTTGATCTTCGGGTCGGTATCGTAGAGAATTTTCAGCCAGTTGTTCCAATCGGCAGCGTACTGGATCTCATCGAAAAAGCAATACACCTTTTCGCTTGCGGAGATGTTCGTGCGGAAGGTCTGCATGACGGTGTCCACCGAGCACAGCTTTAAGAGCGGGTGATCGAAGGAGACGAACAGGATGTCCCTGGGCGAGACGCCATCCTCGAGCAGCTTTGCGATGGCCTGATACATGATGGTCGTCTTTCCCGTGCGCCTTGCGCCGCAGAGCACAACGGAGCGGCGGATGTCCTCCCGCATCATGCAGTCGAGCGCCTCAAAATAGGCGAAGCGGTGCATGGGCTTGACGAAGTCCTTTTGGATAAAGCCCGTCCGCCACCACGCATTGTAGGAATATAAAAGGTCCAAAATGTTTTCCTGATTGACGATAGACATAACGTTCTCCTTGTGAGCATTATAACATGGAAATACCATTTTTGCAAGCCTATTGCAAATTTTTCTTTATAGAATTGCTATTATAGTAGTAATTATTTTGCAAAAATTTCGTTTTTATACGGATAAACAGTAGCCGCCCCGCGCCGATTCGGCGCGGGGCGGCTTTGTTATACAATGGGTCAATCGCGAAAGACCTCAATGAGCGCTCTCTGCTGCTTGGGGGAGAGCTTGCGGAAGCATTTTAGAAATTCCCATTCCAGAGCAGTTACCCGTACTGACCGAACATCGGCAGTACTTGAACTCGCTTTCCGTTCAGCGAAAGTGCCTTTCGTCAAGCCCTAAAAGATCGTATAAGGAGACCTCGTAAATTTTGGACAGTTCAATAAGGTATTCATAACTGGGCCGTGAAATGTCGTTTTCCCAGTCGCTGATGTTCGATTGATGAATGCCCAACTCTTTTGCCACCGCTTTCTGTGACAAACCCCGTTGCTTTCGGCATTCTTTGAAATGCTTCCCAAATTCCATCGACGTGATTTTATCAAAAATGTGCAGCACACATTGACAAATATGTGCAATGCACATATAATAAATGATGCACGGAGATATTTTATGCAGGGGAAGCAACAAACCAAATCAAAGCAGCGGGTGCGCGACCATGGGGAAGTGTTCACGGCGGAGCGGGAAGTCAAGGCGATGTGCGACCTCGTGAAGGACGAAACGGAGCGCATCGACAGCCGATTTTTAGAGCCCGCCTGCGGGGATGGCAACTTTCTCGCTGAGATCCTCACCCGCAAGCTCGCCGTCGTGCGCAAAAAGTACGGAAAAAGCCATTTAGACTACGAAAAAAACGCCGTACTTGCGGCGAGCAGCATCTACGGCGTGGACATCCTCCTCGACAATGTGCTTGCCTGCCGCGAGCGGATGTTCGCGATCTGGGATAAGGAATACACCGCCGTTTGCAGGCGCGACTGCAGCGACCTCACGCGCGAGGCGGTCAGGTTTATTCTCTCGCGCAACATCGTCTGCGGCAACGCGCTCACCTTAAAGTGCGTGGATGAGCACGGCAAGGACACGGACGAGCCCATCGTCTTTTCCGAATGGTCGTTCATCACGGGCAGCCGGATGCAGCGGTGCGACTACACCTTTGCAGAATTGCTTGCGGGAGACGAAGCGCCAAAATCAAAGCAGCAGTCGCTGTTCGACGCCGCGCCGAGCGACGAGGGCAAATTTTTGCAGAGATATATTTCTCACTACAGGAGGGTACAGGAACATGGCGGAAAGTCTGTTTAACAAAGTATATAACCCCGACGTGCTGTCTTGCCTTGCAAACCTTTCCAACGACGAGGTGTTCACCCCGCCCGAGATCGTCAATCAGATGCTCGATCTGCTGCCGCAGGAGCTCTTCAAAAACCCCGACACGACCTTTTTGGACCCCGCGTGCAAGACGGGCGTGTTTCTGCGGGAGATCGCCAAGCGGCTCATCAAGGGGCTGGAGTCGCAGTTCCCCGACTTGCAGGAGCGCATCGACCATATCTTCCATAAACAGCTGTTCGGCATCGCCATCACCGAGCTGACGAGCCTCCTCTCCCGCCGCGGACTGTATTGCAGCAAGTACCCGAACAGCGAGTTTTCGGTCAGCCGGTTTGACACCGCAGAGGGCAATATCCGCTACAAGCGTATCCCGCACACATGGAAGGACGGCAGATGTATCTATTGCGGCGCGAGCCAAAAGGAATACGACCGCGCAGCCGATTTGGAGACGCACGCCTACGAATTTATCCACACTTTGACCCCGGAGAAACTATTTGATATGAAATTTGATGTGATCATCGGCAACCCGCCCTATCAGTTGAGCGACGGGGGAGCACAAGCAAGCGCAAGATCTATATATCATTTGTTTGTGATGCAAGCAATGAAACTTTCTCCGCGCTACTTATCTATGATTATTCCCGCGAGATGGTTCACAAACGGTAAGGGAAAAGGTATTGATGAATTCAGAGACTTGATGCTCCATTGCAATCAAATTTCCAATCTTGTTGATTATACAAATTCAGCCGATTGTTTCCCCGGCGTTACAATAGCGGGCGGCGTATGTTATTTTCTTTGGGAAAGAGATTATAAGGGGAAGTGTAAAGTAACAAATTCTACAAGCAAAGCAGAGATAACCGCCAACAGGTACTTGGGAGAATTTAATATTTTAGTTAGAAATAACATTGCCGTTAATATTATAGGGAAACTTCGTCTAACCAATGATTCTACATTCAGTAAACAAGTCAAATCTTATAGCTATTTTGCCATAAGAAGCTATGAACGAGGGACCGCAAATAAAGCTTTCCAAGACGACGTTGTTCTATTGTCGAGCAACGGGAAAGGTTTTTACCAAAGACAAAAAGTATCAGACAGAGAAAATATAATTGATAAATATAAGGTAATCATTACATATGCCATGTCTGGCGGAAATAAGCCGACGGGCGATGGAAATTATCAGGTAATATCTTCCTTGCAAATTTTAAAGCCGAATGAAGTATGCACTGAAACGTATTTGATTTTGGGGGTCTATAATCGTGAGGAATACGCTAAAAATCTAATGAGCTATGTCTCTACAAAATTTTTCCGCTTCCTGCTCCTGCAAGCATTAACGTCGATACATATCACAAAAGATAGTTTTTGCTTCGTTCCCATGCAGGACTTTTCCAAACCGTGGACGGACGAGGAATTATATCAAAAGTACAAACTTTCGCAGGAAGAGATCGACTTCATCGAAAGCATGATCAAGCCTATGGAGTAACCCGCCATGCCAAACGACTTTTTCATTCAGCGGCCGAAGGTCACGCCGACCATTTACGCCTATCGTCTTATAGGCGTTTACTCTCACGACGGGTACTTAAAAATCGGCTACACCGACCGCGATGCGGAAACGCGCGTCAAAGAGCAATTACATACAAGCGGCGTGCCATATCAGATCGTCTTGAAAGAGAGCGCCATGCGCGCGGACGGAACTTGTTTTACCGACCATGATATTCATGCCGCCCTGCGACGCAAAGGATTTTACCAATTAAACGAAGGGCAGGACAAAAACGAATGGTTCCGCTGCAGCGAGCGCGACGTGCTTGCCGCCATCCATCAGGTGCGCGACGGTATCTTCACGCAGGAAAACCGTACGGTTGCCTTCAAAATGCGCCCCGAACAGCAACTCGCCGTGCAAAAGACGATGGCCTATTTTGCTTCCGCAAAAAAGGAAGAGCCCAACAAAGCCCCGAAATTTTTGTGGAACGCCAAAATGCGCTTCGGCAAGACGTTTGCCACCTATCAGCTCGCCAAAAAAATGGGCTTGAAACGCGTTCTCGTGCTCACCTTCAAGCCTGCCGTGGAGAGCGCCTGGCGGGAAGACCTTTTAACGCACGTCGATTTTGAGGGCTGGCAGTTTATCTCCAACAAAGACGCGCACGACAACAAAGTCAACATTGACCGCCAATACGAGCAGGCGGATAAGAGCCGCCCGATCGTCGTGTTCGGTTCTTTCCAAGACCTTTTGGGGACCAACGAAAACGGCGGCATCAAGGCAAAAAACGAGTTCATCCACAGCGACAACTGGGATCTCGTCGTGTTCGACGAATACCATTTCGGTGCATGGCGTGAGAACGCGAAAAAGCTGTTCGACAACCCCGACGAAGAAGCGGACAGCGACTTCGACTTGGAAAAATACAAGCGCGACGAGGCAGACAACGCCTATAACGAGACCTTTCTTCCCATCACGACGGACTATTACCTCTTTTTGTCCGGCACGCCCTTCCGCGCCCTGAACAGCGGCGAATTCATCGAAGATCAGATCTATAACTGGACGTATTCGGATGAGCAGCGCGCAAAAGAGAGCTGGATAGGCTCGAACAACCCGTACCTTTCGCTGCCGCGCATGGTCATGCTCACCTACCGCATCCCCGAAAGCATCCGCCAGATCGCCATACAGGGCGAATACGACGAGTTCGACCTCAACGTGTTCTTCTCCGCAAAGGGCAAGGGAGACGACGCGCACTTTGTGTATGAGAGCGAGGTGCAGAAATGGCTCGACCTCATCCGTGGTGCCTATCTGCCCTCGAGCATCGACGATTTGAAATTGGGGCAGGACAAGCGCCCTCCCATGCCCTATTCGGACGTGCGGCTTCTGAACGTTTTGACGCATACCCTATGGTTTTTGCCCAACGTGGCGAGCTGTCAGGCGATGGCAAACCTCTTAAAACAGCGGCAGAACGCCTTCTATCACGATTATACCGTCAACGTGTGCGCAGGCACGGCGGCGGGCATCGGACTGGACGCATTGCGGCCCGTGCAGGCTTCCATGCAAGACCCGCTGCAAAGCAAGACCATCACTCTCTCCTGCGGGAAACTGACAACGGGAGTCACCATCCGTCCGTGGACGGGCATCTTTATGCTGCGCAACTTAAAATCGCCCGAAACGTACTTTCAGGCGGCATTCCGCGTGCAGAGCCCGTGGGAAGTTACCAATGACAACGGCGACAAGCGCATCATGAAGCAGGAATGTTATGTGTTCGATTTCGCGCTCGACAGGGCTCTCAGGCAGATCTCCGACTATTCCTGCCGCCTGAACGTCGAGGAGAGCAACCCCGAAAAGAAGGTTGCGGAGTTCATTCACTTCCTACCTGTTCTCGCCTACGACGGCAGCACCATGAAACAAGTGGACGCGCAGGACATCCTCGACATCGCCATGGCGGGAACAAGCGCAACTTTGCTTGCCAAGCGTTGGGAATCGGCTTTGCTCGTCAACGTAGACAACGAAACGCTCGCCCGCTTGTTGAGCAATCAGGACGCGCTGGACGCACTCATGCGTATCGAGGGCTTCCGCTCGCTCAATCAGGACATTGCGACCATCATCAACAAGTCCGAACACGTCAAAAAGGCGAAGAAGGAGAACGAGGGGAAACTTTCAGAGAAAGAAAAGCGCGAACTGACGCAAGAAGAGAAGGAATATAAGTCCAAACGCAAGGAGATACAGGAAAAACTCATCAAGTTCGCTACGCGCGTGCCGGTGTTTATGTATTTGACCGATTACCGCGAACGGTCACTCAAAGACGTCATCACGCAGTTAGAGCCGGGGCTTTTCAAAAAGGTAACGGGGCTGAATGTCAAAGATTTTGAGCTTTTGTGTTCCCTCGGCGTATTCAATGCGCCGCTCATGAACGACGCGATCTTCAAATTCAAACGATACGAAGATTCGAGCCTGTCCTATACGGGCATTGAAAAGCATATTTCCGACGAGGTCGGCGGTTGGGATACCACCATCCGCCGCGAAGAATACGAAAAGCTGTTCTATAACCAACAAGCCACGATGGAGGCGCCTGCCTTTGATGAAGAAATCGCGGCAGCGGCTGCGGCCAGTGACACCGCTTCGGAAGAAGAGGATAGTTTTGAAAATGAGACGGAAACCGAGCTCACGGAAATCAATGCCGCGCATCCTGCCGTCTATACGACCATTGCCGAAGAAAAGCCCGAAGAACAGATGCCCGCATTCGACCTTTCTACCCTTGCGGAAGGCGATATTGTTCTGCACGCCAAGTTCGGCGAAGGGAAAATCGTCAAGCTCGATAAGTCGGGCAAATATATCCACGTCGCCTTCTCTGTCGGTGAAAAAACCTTTGCGGGCAGCGCCTTTGAACAGGGATTTTTGAAATTGAAGGAATAAATCACAAACATACGTTCGTATTCCATTGACAGAGCGAGAAAAGTATGGTATAATGCAAGAGTATAGGCGGAAAGCTGCCTGTGCCTTTTTATCGTGCCGCTAAGTTGGCATGAAGATGTCTCCTTGCAATGAGGAGAGTTGCGCGGAAGGTATGCGTTCCGCGTGTGCGGAGCAAGTTCTCCGCGATGTTTTCGGCGCACCATGCGCC
>ERZ1643249.237-NODE-237-length-69309-cov-5.754325_pt1 | contig 69309 bp, 56 predicted proteins | sample MGYA00579263_ERZ1643249 | MGnify/ENA primary metagenome ERZ1643249 (study PRJEB29033, sample SAMEA4952264) | chicken gut metagenome | biome: Broiler Chicken; feature: Gastrointestinal Tract; material: Caecum | place: Ireland | collected 2018 | study: Broiler...
CCTCTTTATCCTCCTGTGTGTTCACGAAGACAAAATTGGTCTCCATGAAGGTCTCCACCTTCTCTTCATAGCCGTGCAGGAGCAGGTCTTTTACGGTCACGATGCCGATCAGCGTCTTTTCGTCGTTGGTGATGTAGCAGGTGTAGATGGTCTCTTTGTCGATCGCCTCTTTGCGGATCTTTTCGAAGCATTCCCGCACCGTCATGTGCGCGCGCAGGGAGATGCATTCCGTCGTCATCAGGCTTCCCGCGCTGTCTTTGGGGTATTTCAGGATCTCGTTGATCTCCTTGCGCGTCTCGCCGTCCGCCTGCAAGAGAATGCGCTTGACGACGTTGGCGGGCATCTCTTCGATCAGGTCGACGGTATCGTCCACGAACAGCTCATCGAGGATGAGCTTGAGCTCTTTATCCGAAAAAGAGCGGATGAGCAGTTCCTGCTGAGCACTGTTCATCTCGACAAACGCTTCCGCCGCGAGCTCTTTGGGCAACAGACGGAAGACGATGGGGAGGTCTTTTTCGTCCAGCTCCGCAAAGATCTCCGCAAGATCGGCAGGCTCGAGTTCGGCGAGAAGAGGCTTTAAGAGAGAAAACTTCTTCTCTTCGAGATAATCGAGGATCTCGACGATCTTGTCGTTTCTGTTTTCGGGCGTCGCCTTGAGCAGGACTTCGTGTACGACATCCTGCGGCATGCTGCCGAGCAGTTCTTCCACGTCGTCGTCGAGGATCTCGTCGGTGACGGACTGGAGCTTGACGTCCGAAAAATCCTTGAGGACGCGTTTCTGAGTCTCGCTGTTGAGCAGGACGAACACGTCTGCGGCCGTCTCTTTGTCCAGACAGTCAAAGAGGGCGGTCAGGCGGTCGCTGTCAAGGCTCTCCATGATCTTTGCAAGTTCTTCGAGCGGGATGGAGTCGAGCAGCGCGTGCAGATCCTCGGTGCGCTCTTCGTCTAGAAGCTGAATGATCTTTTCCTGCATGAAAGCGCCCTCCTTTCCGATTTTTTCTACTAAAGATTATAGTTTTTTTTGCATCTTTTGTCAAGCATTGAAAAAAAGGTATGCGCCGCACAAAAAGGATTTTTGTGAGCGTGCAGAATTGTTGAAAGGCGCGCGCGTTTGTGGTATAATGAATCGGAAAAACAGCGAAGGAGAATGTCATGAATCAGAGAATGTATCAACTCGGAAGCAAGCGCTCGGTGATCCGCGAGATCTTCGAGTTCGGCAAACAGCGCGCGGCGCAGGTGGGCGCCGAAAACGTCTTCGATTTCAGCCTCGGCAATCCGAGCGTTCAGCCTCCGCAGATCGTGGAGGACACCCTCATTTCCCTTTTGAAAGAGGAGGATGCGACCGCGCTGCACGGCTATACGTCCGCGCAGGGCGATGCGGGCGTGCGCGCCGCCATTGCGCGTTACATCCGCGAGACGCACGGCGTGAAATGTGAGGCGGACTGGCTGTACATGACCTGCGGCGCGGCGGCGTCGCTGACCATCACGCTCTCGGCGCTCTGCAACGCGGGCGACGAAGTGATCACCTTTGCGCCTTATTTTACGGAATACAAGGTCTTCGCCGAGACGGCAGGTGCGAAACTGGTCGCGCTTGCATCCGATCCCGACACCTTCCAGATCGATTTTTTCCTTCTTGAAGGCGCGATAAACGAAAAAACGGCGGCAGTTCTCATCAATTCGCCCAACAATCCGAGCGGCGTCGTGTACAACGAACAGACGATCGTCCGCCTTGCAAAACTGCTCGAGGAGCGCTCCGCGCAATTCGGAAAGCCCATCTACCTCATCACCGACGAGCCGTACCGTGAGCTCGTCTACGGCGGCGTGAAAGTTCCGTATCTCACCAAATACTATAAAAACACTTTTGTGTGTTATTCCTATTCCAAATCGCTCTCCCTTCCGGGCGAGCGCATCGGCTACATCTTCGTGAATCCCGACGCCGAGAACGCCCGAGAGCTCTATCTCGCCGTGTGCGGCGCGGGCAGGGCGCTCGGCTATGTGTGCGCGCCTTCGCTCTTTCAGAAGATGGTCGCCCGCTGTCAGGGCGTGACGTCCGACGTCTCCGTGTATGAGCGCAACCGCGACCGTCTTGCGGGCGCCCTGCGTTCCTTCGGCTTTCACTGCGTGCAGCCGGACGGCGCCTTTTACCTGTTCGTCCGCTCGCCCGAGACGGATGCGAACGCCTTCTGTGAGCGCGCCAAGAAGTACGATCTTTTGCTTGTCCCCGGCGATGATTTTGGGTGCGAGGGATATGTTCGCATCGCGTACTGCGTCTCGCCCGAGCGTATAGAGCGCTCGCTTCCTTCCTTTGAAAAACTCGCAAAGGAATACGGTCTGTAAGCTATGCGCCTTCTCTTCATTCGCCACGGCGACCCCGATTACGAACACGATTCGTTGACTGAAAAGGGCTTTCGCGAAGCGCAGTTGCTCGCGGACAGGCTTGAAAAAGAGCGCCTCGATCATATTTTTCTCTCGCCGCAGGGCAGGGCGCAGCGCACGGCGGAACCGACGCTTGCGCGTCTCGGCCGCACGGGAGAGACCTTTTCCTGGCTGCACGAGTTCACGCATCTTGTCTGCCTGCCCGAAACGGGGGAGGAGCACCTCGTCTGGGACCTGCTTCCCGCTTTTCTGGACGGACATCCGCGCCTGCGCGAGGCAGATAACTGGCTGAATGAGCCGTTTATTTCCCAAAGCGCCGTTCCCGAAAAGTATCGCGAGGCGTGCGAGGGGCTGGACAAACTTCTCGCCGCGCACGGCTATGAGCGTTGCGGCAGTTATTACAGGGCGATTCGTCCCAACCGCGATACGCTCGCGTTTTTCTGTCACTTCGGCACGACGGGCATCCTCCTTTCTCACTTGTTCGGGCTTTCTCCGATTCCGCTGCTGCAATATTTTGCGGCGGCGCCCACTTCGGTGACCGTCGTGTACACGGAGGAGCGGGAACGCGGCATTGCGTCCTTCCGCGCGGCGTGTTACGGCGATGTGTCGCATCTCTATGCGGCAGGGGAGTCTCCTTCCTTTTCGGCGCGTTTTTGCGAGACCTTCGATTCGGACGAGCGCCATTGAAAATTGTTATGTAAGTTTAAAAACTTTATCCGTCGGATTTCTTTGAACGGCCGCCCGCAAGAATGCGGGCGGCCTTCGTTTGCGGCGAAGGGGGGCAAAAGACAGGAAAACACCGTCGAAAAGGCGAGAGGTGCTCTTTTTTGTGAAAAAATAAAAAAGCCGCCTCAAAACACTTTACTAATTTAGCGCGATAAAGTATAATAATAGCGTTGCCGCGAGTAAAGCGGCGATAAAAAGGAGAATAAGAAGATGAAAAAACTTTTGGCGATCCTCTGTTCGCTGGTGTTGCTTCTGACGGGCATCGTCGCGTTTTCCGCATGCGGCGGAGACGGTGAAACGATCAAGGTCGGCGTCACGCTTTACGATCCGATGGACTATAAGGATGAAAACGGCGAGTGGGTCGGTTTCGATGCTGAACTTGCGGAAAAGGCTTTCGGCGAGCTCGGATATAATGTCGAATTTGTCGAGATCGTATGGGAGACGAAGATCGTTTCGCTCAACGCGAAGGAAATCGACTGCATCTGGAACGGAATGACTGTGACGGACGAGCTGAAAGAAGCGATCCTTTTGACTGATCCTTATCTCGTAAACCAGCAGGTGGTCGTCGTTCGCTCTGCGGACAAGGACAAATATAAGACGACAGCAGACCTTGCGAACGCCCAGAGCATCGCGTTTGAGGGCGGCTCTGCGGCTGAGAGTGTTCTCGGCGATCTGAACATCGACGAGAGTAAACTTCTCTCGCAGGAAAAACAGCTCGATACCTTCCTGGAAGTGAAGACGGGTTCTTCCGACATCGCCGTTGTCGACAAGACGCTCGCGCAGAGCATCTGCGGTACGGGCGATTACAAAGACCTCACGTTTGTCGACGTCGGGTTTGCGGAGGAAGAGTTTGCGGTCGGATTCCGCAAGTCGGATTCCGAGCTTTGCTCGCAGATCGACGAGCTTCTTGCGAAATATGCCACGGACGGCACGATCGCGGGGCTGAAAGAAAAGTACGGCATCAACTGAGCGGCTTGTCATGGATCTTTTTTGGGAAGTAACGCTCAATCTGCTCAACGGCTTCGGCGTGACTTGTCTGATCTTTCTCGCGACACTTGTTTTCGCCCTGCCGTTGGGGCTTGTGCTTGCCTTCGGTTCGATGGCGCCGTTCAAACCGCTCAGCGCCGTCGTGAAGGTGTTTGTCTGGATCATTCGGGGCACGCCGCTGATGTTGCAGATCCTGGTGGTCTATTACGGTCCCGCGCTCTTGTTTCAGTGGGGGTTCCTCAATCGCGTCGTCGCGGTGATCGTGGCGTTCGTGATAAACTATGCCTGCTATTTTTCAGAGATCTACCGTGGCGGTATCCAAAGTATTTCCAAAGGGCAGTATGAAGCGGGGCAGGTTCTCGGCATGACGCGATCGCAGATCTTTTTCCGTGTCGTGCTTTTGCAGGTCGTAAAGCGCATCGTTCCGCCTATGTCCAACGAGATCATCACGCTTGTCAAGGACACGTCGCTGGCGCGCATCATCGTCGTCGAAGAGATCTTAAAAGTTGCCTACGATTATACCGTCAAGGGTCTCATTTGGCCGCTTTTCTATACGGCTGTGTATTATCTCATCTTTGTAGGCATTCTCACGCTTCTGTTCGGCTTCGTCGAAAAGAAGCTCAACTATTTCAGGGTGTAAGCCATGGCGTTTCTTGAGATCAGAGATTACAGAAAAAAGTTTGGTGAGAACGAGGTGCTCAAGGGCATCTCTTTCACCCTCGAGAAAGGGGAAGTGCTCGCGATCATCGGATCGTCGGGCGGCGGCAAGACCACCCTTCTGCGTTGCATCAATTTTCTTGAGATGCCCGACGAAGGACAGCTCTATCTCGGCGGGGAAAAGTTGTTCGATGCCTCCGAAAAGAGCGGCAGGACGGACGCGCAGATCCGCGAAAAGCGCCTGCACTTCGGGCTCGTTTTTCAGCAGTTCAACCTGTTCCCGCAGTACAGCGTCTATGCGAACATCACGCTCGCGCAGACGCTCCTCGCAAAGCAGGAATACCGCAATAAGCGCGCGGCTTTCAAAAAAACGCTCGCGCAGGCGCCTGCTCCGGACAGGGCGCGCCTCAAACGCGAGCAGAAGATCGTCCTGGACGAGATCCGCTCAAATCAAAGACAGCGCATTGCGGACAGGACGGAAGAGCTCCTCGCTCGCGTAGGACTCACCGAAAAGCGCAACGCCTATCCGTTCGAACTTTCGGGCGGACAGCAACAGCGGGTCGCGATCGCGCGCGCTCTCGCGCTCAGTCCCGACATCCTCTGTTTTGACGAGCCGACTTCCGCGCTCGATCCCGAGCTGACGGGTGAGGTGCTCAAAGTCATCAAGGGTCTGAAATCTTCGGACAGCACGATGATCGTCGTCACGCACGAGATGGAATTTGCGAAGAAGGTCGCCGACCGCGTCATCTTCATTGCGGACGGCGTCATTGAAGAGCAGGGAACGCCCGAAGAGGTGTTCGACGCGCCGAAGAGCGAAAAGACGCGCGCCTTCCTGCGTAAATCTTTGGAAGAGATCTTCTGAGGCGGCCTATGAAAGAGAGCGAAGAGATGACAACGCTTTTGTGCCGCACGCTGCTCAACTGCGAGAGCGTCGAGGACGTCTCCGCACTTTTGAGCGACCTTTGCACCTATCAGGAAGTGGAGAAGATGGCACAGCGCGTGAGCGCGGCAAAGCTCATCGTCGAGGGAAAGACCTATGCGGAGATCATCGAGCGCACGGGCATCTCGTCGGCGACCCTTTCGCGCGTTTCGCGTGCCGTCCGCCACGGCGGAGGCGCCTATGCGCGTTTTCTGCCAAAGAACTGACAACAAAGCAGAAAGACGGCCGCACCGAAAGATGTATTTCGGGCGGCTTTTATTTTAAAATCTGACAGTCGCGCTCGTGTGATTTTTGCACGGGCGCACTATTTTGGTTGTTGCGGTCAGATGGCAAAAATCTGCCGCTTCGAAAAATAGCGGGGGCAAGGTGCATAGCGGAAGAAAAAGAGGATGCCGTGCGGCATCCTCTCTAATTTTTTACAGTTTTTTGTCGTTATCACGGATCTCGACACGGCGGATCTTTCCGCTGATGGTCTTGGGAAGTTCTGCTACAAATTCCACGACGCGCGGGTATTTATAGGGCGCCGTCGTCTTTTTGACGTGGTTCTGAAGTTCTTTTATGAGCTGATCGCTGGGCTCGAATCCCTTTGCGAGGACGATGGTCGCCTTTACGAGCTGGCCGCGCAGTTCGTCGGGAACTGCGGTGATCGCGCATTCGAGTACGGCAGGATGTTCCATCAGCGCGCTCTCAACTTCGAACGGCCCGATGCGGTATCCCGAGCTCTTGATGATGTCGTCCTTTCTGCCGACAAACCAGTAATATCCGTCGCTGTCGCAGTAGGCGAGGTCGCCGAGGTGATAGTATCCGTCATACTTGACGGTGTGCGTCAGAGCATCGTCGTGATAATACCCGTCAAAGAGCCCCTGCTGCGGCTCGCGCAGGCGGATGCACATCTCGCCCGTTTCGCCCTGTTCCACGGGCATTCCCTCGTCGTTGAGCAGCTGCACATAATAGAGAGGGGAGGGCCTTCCCATCGAGCCGGGACGGATGTCGAGGAACTGCGAGAAGGTCCCGCAGACGACGGTGGTCTCCGTCTGACCGAATCCCTCGTAGATCTTGTGCCCCGTCTTCATGCGGATCTGCTTGTAGATCTCGGGATTGAGCGCTTCGCCCGCCGTCATCATGTACCGCACGCTCGAGAGGTCGTACTTGCTCAGATCGGATTTGATCATGAAGCGGTAGACGGTCGGCGGCGCGCAGAATGTCGTGATCTTGTATTTTGCGATGTGGTTGAGCAGGTCTTCGGGCTCAAATTTCCCGTGAAAGTCATAGACGAAGATCGCAGAACCGCAGAGCCATTGACCGAACAGCTTTCCCCAGCTCGCCTTTGCCCAGCCCGTCTCGGCGAGGGTGAAATGCAGTCCGTCGTCCATGCAGTTGAGCCAGAATTTTGCCGTGACGATGTGTCCGAGGGTGTAGCGCTGGCTCAGGCATACCATCTTGGGCAGGCCCGTGGTACCCGAAGTGAAATAGATGAGGATGGTGTCGTCATTCTTCTTTTCGGCGCGGTAGGGCACGTCGAGAACGTTCGGCTGTCTGTCCGTTTCCGCGGTGAGGTCGAAAAATCCCTCGCGCTCTCCGATCGTGGCGAGGTGCTTTACGCAGGGCACCTGCTCGGCGGCTTTTTTCACGTTGACGCAGAGCTCTTCCTCATTGACGCAGACGACCATCTTTACGCCCGCCTTTTCCATGCGGTAGATGAGGTCCTTTTCCATCAGCATATGCGTCGCGGGAATGGCGATCGCGCCGAGTTTGGAGAGCGCCATCAGCGTCGTCCAGTATTCGTGGCGGCGCTGGAGAATGACGAGCACGGTGTCTCCCTTTCCGATCCCGACGGAGGCGAAAAAGTTCGCGCACTTGTCCGAAGTTTCCTTGATGTCGGCAAAGGTAAACGTCTTTTCTTCACCCAGATCGTCGCACCATACGAGGGCGCGCTTGTCCGGCTGGAGCCGCGCATACTCATCTATGACGTCGTAGGCATAGTTGAAATCCTCCGGAACGTTCAGATGAAAATGATTGTAAAAGTCCTCGTAATTCTTGAATTGAGCGTCTGCATTGGAAAAACGGCTGAGCAGATTCATAGGTAAAAAGGCCTCCGGGCGAAAATGGTTTCCGCGAGAATTCTATCCGATTTATTATAACACATTTCCCGAAAAATTTAAAGTATATTTTTAATATTCTCAAAAAATTGTAGGAATAATTGCAAAAATCAGACGGGAATGGTATAATATAGCGGGAACTAAGGCATAACGGAAGGCAAAGGTGCTTTTTCGTCACGGAGGAAGTATGCTCGATAAACTTACGGCGGCGGTGCTCGGCATCGTCAATGCGGAGACGGACGGCTCGTACAAGGTCCTCGACGCCGCAGAGATCTCCCGCGCTCTGCCTGCGCGGTTGCAGACGAACAGCGACGGCGTCGCGAATGCGCTGCAATATCTCTCCGAGCGCGGGTACATCGACATCCGCTATTCGGACAGGGATACCTTTTGCGTCTGTTCTTTGCCCAAGGGCAGGACGTATGCGGAAGGGGTGAGCGCGGACAGGACGCGCGGCAAACGCACCTTCAAAAACCAGCTTCTTCTTACTTTTTTCGGCGCGATGAGCGGGGCGTTCGTCGGGGGGATCCTTGCGGGGATCCTGATGACCTTCCTGTTCTGAACGCCGCGGAGGAGATCACCATGCTCAACAGACAGGAAAACGAAGTGATGAATGCCGTCTATGAGATGTGCGACGGCAAAGAGAGCTGCCTTGTCAGCCCGCTCGAGATCATGAGCATCTTGCCGAAAAAACGCAAATATACGCCCGAAGAGGTGGAAAAGATCCTCCGTTCGCTCGAGCTGGACGACTACTTCGATCTCATCGAATCGGACAGAAAGGGCGAAAAGATGTATGTGATCACCCTTCATGCGAACGGGCTCGCCTATCCGCGCACCCGCTTGCAGATGCGTCGTGACATCGCCTTCAAAGTCGGTCTTTCCGTGGCGGGCGCCGTCATCACCTTTGTGGTCGGACGCATCCTCGTCGCGATCTTCTCCTCCTGAACGGAGGCGCAATGCCGAAAGGCATTGCTTTTTGCTTTTCGGGGGTGCGTTCCGTTGACTTATGCGCATCAATGGTGTATAATATAGGAACATATGTTTGTAATTTTGGCGGAGGATGCCGATGGCGAAATTTGAACTCGTATCCGAATATAAGCCTACGGGCGACCAGCCGCAGGCGATCGAAAAACTCACGGAAGGGGTGCAGGACGGCATCCGCACGCAGGTGCTCGTCGGCGTGACGGGCAGCGGCAAGACGTTCACGATGGCAAACGTGATCAAAAACGTCAACCGCCCGACGCTGGTCATTGCGCACAACAAGACGCTCGCGGCACAGCTTTGCAACGAGTTCCGCGAGTTCTTTCCGCACAATCGCGTGGAATATTTTGTCTCTTATTACGATTACTATCAGCCGGAGAGTTACATCCCTTCAACGGACACCTACATCGAGAAGGACATGTCCGTCAACGACGAGATCGATAAACTTCGTAACAGCGCGACGGCATCTCTTGGCGAGCGCGACGACGTGCTGGTGGTGGCGAGCGTCTCCTGCATCTACGGCCTCGGCGCGCCCGAGGAGTATTTCGATCTCGCGATCTCCTTGCGTCCGGGCGATGCGCTCGCGCGTGACGACCTTCTCCGCAGGCTGATCGAGCTGCAATACGAGCGCAAGGACGTGGATTTTACCCGCTCTTCTTTCCGCGTGCGCGGCGACGTCGTTGAGATCTTTCCCGCGGGCAATTCCGAGATCGCCATACGCGTGGAGTTTTTCGGGGACGAGATCGACCGCCTCTGCGAAGAGGAGGTGGTCACGGGCAAGATCACGGCGGAGCTCAAACACGCCTGTATTTTTCCCGCGAGCCACTATGCCGTGGGGAGCGCAAAGATGACTGCGGCGCTCGCGGCGATCGAGCACGATCTCGAAGGGGAAGTGCGCGCTTTCCGCGAGGACGGCAAACTTCTCGAGGCGCAGCGCCTGGAACAGCGCACGCGCTACGACATCGAGATGATGCGCGAGGTCGGCTATTGCAGCGGCGTGGAAAACTACAGCCGCTATTTTGACGGAAGGTCTCCGGGCGAGCCGTCCTTCACGCTCCTCGATTATTTCCCCGACAATTTTCTCGTCTTCATCGACGAGAGCCACATGACTCTTCCGCAGATCCGTGCGATGTACCGCGGCGATCTCTCGCGCAAGACCAATCTTGTCAATTACGGGTTCCGCATGCGTTCGGCATACGACAATCGCCCGCTCACCTTCGAGGAATTCGACGCGCGCGTTCCGCAGCTCATCTGCGTCTCGGCGACGCCCGGAGAATATGAGCTCGGCGAAGCGGGGCAGGTAGTGGAGCAGATCATCCGCCCGACGGGGCTGCTGGACCCGAAGATCGAAGTCCGCCCGATAAAGGGACAGATCGACGATCTCCTTGACGAGATCGGCAAGGTCACCGCTTCGGGAGGAAGGACGCTCATCACCACCCTCACCAAGCGGATGGCGGAGAATCTCACGGATTTTCTCAAAGAAAACAACGTAAAAGTGCGCTACATGCACAGCGACATCGACACGCTTGAGCGCATCGACATCGTCAACGGCCTTCGCAGCGGCGAGTTTGACGTGCTCTGCGGCATCAACCTCCTGCGTGAAGGTCTGGACATGCCAGAGGTCAAACTTGTCGCCATTCTCGACGCGGACAAAGAAGGCTTTTTGCGCAGCGACACTTCGCTCATCCAGACCATCGGCCGCGCCGCGCGAAACGCCGAGGGGCGTGTCATCATGTATGCGGACACGATCACGGGCAGCATGCGCCGCGCGATCGACGAGACGGAGCGCCGCAGAAAGGCGCAGAGCGAATACAACGCGGCGCACGGCATCGTGCCGAAGACCATTTTAAAGTCGGTCAAGAGCACGCTCGGCATAACAAACAAGAAAAAGGCGGCGTCGGAAGAGAGCATCCGCCCCGACGAGATCCCCGCAGAGATCGAAAAGCTCAAGGCGCTCATGAAAGTCGCGAGTAGTCAGCTCGACTTTGAAAAGGCGATCGAGATCCGCGACACGATCAATCGGCTGAAAAAGAGGCTTCGGAAATAGAGGACGGTATGAAAGAGGAAATTTTTGTAAAGGGCGCAAAGGAAAACAATCTAAAGAACATCGACGTCCACATCCCTCGCGACACGCTCACCGTGTTCACAGGGCTTTCGGGCAGCGGGAAATCCACGCTCGCATTCGACACCATATTTGCGGAAGGACAGCGACGCTATGTCGAGAGCCTGTCCTCGTATGCGCGTCAGTTTCTCGGTCAGATGGAAAAACCGGACGTGGAGTCCATCGACGGGCTTTCGCCCGCCATCTCCATAGATCAGAAAACGACGTCGCACAACCCGCGTTCGACGGTGGGCACGGTCACCGAGATCTATGATTATCTCCGCCTGCTGTTCGCGCGCATCGGGATCCCGCACTGTCCGAAATGCGGCAGGGAGATCCGCCGTCAGACGGTGGACGAGATCGCCGACCGCGTGCTCGCGATGCCCGAGGGTAGCAAGATCCTCATAAACGCGCCCGTCGTGCGCGGCAGAAAGGGAGAATACACAAAAAATCTCGAGGCATACCGCAAGAGCGGATACGGCCGCGTCAAGATCGACGGCATCGTGTACGATCTGCAGGAGGATATACACCTCGACAAGAATCTGAAGCATAACATCAGCGTCGTCGTGGACCGCCTCGTCGTCAAAGAGGGGATCCGCAAGCGGCTGTCCGACAGCCTGGAAAACGCGCTTCGCCTTGCGGACGGGTTGGTCGTCATCGACTGTGACGGAAAGGAGGACCTGTATTCCGTCAAGTATGCCTGCCCCGATTGCGGCATCAGTATCGAGGAGATCGAGCCGCGGCTCTTTTCCTTCAATACGCCTTACGGCGCCTGCCCCGAGTGCTCGGGACTCGGCTTCAAACGCGCCATAGATCCCGACCTCATCTGCCCCGACAAGACGAAGACGCTGCGCGAGGGCGCCATCCGCATCAGCGGCTGGAATCTCGATTCTTCGGCGATGACGCAGATGTATCTGAACTCCCTTTCCAAAGTATACGGCTTCTCGCTGGATGTTCCCGTCAAAGACCTGCCGCAGAGCGTCTACGACATGCTCATGTACGGAAACGGCGGCGAGAAAATAGACCTCGAATACAATGCCTACCGCTTTTCGGGGAGCTATAAGACGGCATGGGAGGGGTTTGCCGTCAACCTTCAGCGCCGCTACGATCAGACGCAGTCGGACGGCGTGCGCGCGGACATCGAGCGATATATGCGCACTTCCGATTGTCCCGTCTGTGGCGGCAAACGCCTGAAAAAAGAGGCGTTGTCCGTCTATGTCGGGGACAAGAACATCGCGCAGCTCTGTGATATGTCCGTCTCCGATCTGATCGGCTTCTTCGACGGGCTGTCTCTTTCCGAGACCGAGCACAGGATCGCGGACATCATCCTCAAAGAGATCCGCGCGCGGCTGAACTTTCTCAAAAACGTCGGACTGTCCTATCTCAACCTCTCGCGCAGTGCGGGTACTCTTTCGGGCGGCGAATCTCAGCGCATCCGCCTTGCGACACAGATCGGGAGCGGCCTTACGGGCGTGCTCTATATCCTCGACGAGCCGAGCATCGGGCTTCACCAGCGCGACAACGAAAAGCTGCTCAAGACGCTTCTCGACCTTCGCGACCTCGGCAACACGCTGATCGTCGTCGAGCATGACGAGGACACCATGCGCGCCGCCGATTACATCGTCGACATCGGCCCCAGGGCAGGTGTGCACGGCGGTGAAGTCGTCGCCTGCGGCACGGTGCAGGACATCATGGATACGCCCGCCTCCATCACAGGCGATTATCTTGCGGGACGCAGGAAGATCGAGGTCCCGCCCGTGCGCCGTGCGCCCGACGGCAGATTTTTTGAGGTGCTTGGCTGCCGTCAGAACAACCTGAAGGGCATCGACGTGCGCATCCCCGTGGGGCTCTTCACCGCGGTCACGGGTGTGTCGGGATCGGGCAAGAGCTCGCTCGTCAACGAAATCGTCTATCCCTATCTCGCCAACACGCTCAACGGCGCCCATCTCCCGCTCGGGAAATGCGACGACTACAGGGGAGGGGAGCATTTCGACAAGGTGATCGCCATTGACCAGTCGCCCATCGGCAGGACGCCGCGCAGCAATCCCGCGACCTACACGGGCGTATTCACGATGATCCGCGAGCTGTTCGCGGCGACGCCGGATGCGCGCGAGCGCGGTTATAAGGCAGGGCGGTTCTCCTTCAATGTGAGCGGCGGCCGATGCGAACATTGCTTCGGTGACGGAATCATCAAGATCGAGATGCACTTCCTTCCCGACATCTATGTTCCCTGTGAGGTTTGCGGCGGGAAGCGTTACAACCGCGAGACGCTGGACGTGCGCTACAAAGGCAAGAACATATCCGAAGTTCTGGAGATGACCATCGAAGAGGCTTGCGAGTTCTTTGAAAATGTCCCGAGCATCTACAACAAGCTCAAGACCATCAATGACGTAGGCTTGGGTTATATCCGCCTCGGGCAGAGCGCGACGACGCTCTCGGGCGGCGAGGCGCAGCGCGTCAAGCTCGCGACCGAGCTCTCCAAGCGCTCGACGGGAAAGACCTGTTACATCCTCGACGAGCCGACGACGGGTCTGCACAGCTACGACGTGGACAAACTCATCCGCATCCTTCAAAGGCTCCGCGATTCGGGGAATACCGTCATCGTCATCGAACACAACCTCGACGTAATCAAAGTCGCCGACTGGATCATCGATCTCGGCAAAGAGGGGGGCGACGGCGGCGGTGAGATCGTCGTGACAGGCACACCCGAAGAGGTTGCCTCCTGTGAAGAGAGTTACACGGGCCGCTTCCTCAAGAAGATCCTGCAACAGTGAAAATCTCGCAAAGAGATCAAAAAAATCGGAATTATAAAATGCCGCAGCCGCCCGCAATTTTTGCGGGCGGCTGCGGCCTTGTGTAGAGCAGGGGACATTTTCCTTCACGAATTTATATTCATGCTTTCAGGCGAAAAATCTGAATTCTATGCACATGATCTGTTTGAAATAAGCATATTTTTGAATTTGCGTGGTATTATGTCAGACATAATCGCAAAAAAATGCTTATATTTTGCTTACAGAACGTTCCCTGCCGTCATGTGATAGGTTGCGGGGATCTGTTTGCAGACAGTGACGAGTACTTCAAGTTTTGAATGCGCTTCCCGATAATCCTGCGTCTGGATGCATCCGACCGCTTCGGCGAGCCAGTAGTCGACATAGGAGATGTCGTTGTGCGGGATTACGATGTGCAGTTTCTTCTTCTGTTCTTCCCAGAGCGTCTGAACCGCTTCGCCGTCGGCGGAAGTGGCCGTCTCTTCGTCGACCTTTTCGCGCAATGTTTCGACCGCCTGCGCGATCTGATCAAAACTTGCCTTCACGAATTGGTGTTCAAATATGCAAGCTCCGGCAAGCAGTGCGGCGGTGATGAGGATGGAGAGGAGCGCTTTTACCATATGCATCCCTCCGGAAGATTGATTCGGAAGGTGCGGTACCGTTCGCCCTTGCATTGCAGGTATATCTTCCCTGTTCCGTCCAGCGTCATCGCATATACTTTTTTCACGCTCTTGACTCCCTGTTCGTGCAATACGTCTTCAAAGAACTTTTGCCCCGTTTTCAGGAGAGCAAGACTTGATTTGTCGAATCGTCCGTCGTCGACGATCAGAAGCGGCAGGGAGACTTTGTCCTCTTTTTTGGTGTCTTCGCGCGGCATTGCCGTGAATTGTCCGTTTGCCTCGTAAAGCGCATAAGCCACTTCGTCCAAAGAGAAATATCCTGCCGTGTGCATGGATTCTATCAGGTCTCCGATGTCGAGGTCGTTTTTCCGAAGTTGTGACGCGTCGATTCCGTCCTTGTTTATTACGACGGAGGGTTTGCCTCCGACGATCGCCTTGAACGGCTTGAATTTAAGGTCGATGAGCAGCAGGAGCTGGTGCAGGAGAAAGATGGCCAGGATAGATACGATCCCGTATAAAAGAGGAATGGATGTGTCTGCCATCGGGATGCAGGCGAGCTCGGCGATCAGCAGGGTGATGACGAGCTCAAACGGCTGCATTTCTCCGATCTGCCGCTTGCCCATCAGCCGCATGACGACGAGAAGGGCGATGAAGATAATGCTCGTTCGCAGAAAAATGAGTCCCATGCCGATAGTATGAGGCCGCAAAAAAAATTTATTCTCCGCACCGTCAACGCTTGCTTTATGTGCGGAAAAGTCGTATAATGGTAAAAACTGCAGAGTAGCCGAGGCGCGTTAAGTGTTGCGAAACGGGACGTTGTTCGCAAACGAAAGGGAAATTCCCTGCGGTGCCGAAGCGCGTCCGTTGCAAGGATAGCCGCCGTTTTTTTTCGGCGCACTGTTTTTCATCGGACCTCTCAAATTCAGGGAGGTTTTTTTCTATGTTCACAAAGACATTCAAGTCCATGTCTGCGGCAAAGCAGATCTCGTTTCTTGCGGTGTTCGTTGCGCTCAGTGTGGTCGCCAACTCCTTTTTGGGGATCGACATTTCGCCGACCAATAAGATCACGTTCACCTATTTCATCTGCTTTTTTGCGGGCTTTCTGTTCGGTCCCTTGCCTGCTTTTCTCGTCGGTTTTTTGGGCGATCTGATCGGATTTCTCATCGTTCCCGTGGGCGTTTATTGGCTGTACGGCGTGTCCCTCGGACTGTACGGCTTTCTGGCCGGGCTGATCATGAACTTTATTTCAGGGGAAGGCTTGGGCAGACAATATGCAAAAGCGACACTGGCGCTTTCGGTCTGCTTTGTCCTCATCACCTGTTTTCTCAATTCAGTGGTGATGTATTATTATATGTATCTGTTCGTTTGGGACAATGTCTTCAAAAAGGCGTTTTTGGTCTACCTCGGCGGCAGGCTCGGCTTTCAGAGCATCATCTATGCGGTCAATGCGGGGATGTGTCTGCTCGCGCTTCCGCTGTTTGTCAGGTTCAGGAACTTTTTGCGGTGAGTAATTTTGCCCATTCCGGCCGTGCGAGATCGAGTGCAAACAGGAGCAGTCCCTGCGCGCAGACGAGCACCGCTCCGCAGACGATCGCGGCGGGAAGGGCGGGCATCGCCGAGCCAAGCACGTTGCGAAGCATTTGACCGAATACCGTGGCGGGGAGCACCGTCGCGCAGGAGAGAAGAGTGTGCTTTTTCCAGCGCACTTTTTCTTTGCTCTTTTTTTGGATCATGTAGAGGTTGAGCGCCGCCGTCAGGACGGCGCTCGCCGCCATTCCGGCGATCAGCGCATATATCCCGAGAAAGGCGGGCAGGAACCATACACACAGGAGCGTCGCGGCGGCCCCGGCAAAAAAGATGAAGAAAGTCTGTTTTTCATAGCCGAGCGAATTCAGGATGCTGGTGGTGATCATTCCGATGCTCATGGGCAGGAGCATGGCGGCGCTCCGCTGTATCACCTCGCCGCATTTTTCGCTTGAAAAGAGCAGGACGCCTACATCGCCGCCCAGCACAGACATGGGCGGGATGAGCAGACAGGAGACAAGAACGCTGACTTTGATCGCGCGCTCGATGTTCCCGCGCAGTTTTTTGTGTTCGCCTTTGTAAAAGTTTTCGGCAAGTTCGGGCACGAATACGAGTGCGAGCGCGCCGATCAGCGTTGCGGGGATGGAGAGAACGGGCATGCTCATTCCCGTTGCCACGCCGATTAGGCTCATCGCTTCGCTGTTGGTGTATCCGGCGGCGATCAGTCGGGCGGGCAGGAGCAGGGAGATCGCGGAGTTGATGAGCGCACTGGCCGTGCGCATCCCCGTCAGCGGCAGGGCGGAAGAGAGGAGCGGTTTGAGCTGACGCCGCGGGTCGTTCAGCCGCCCGCCGCGCAAGAAATAGCACACGCTCGCAAGTGTGAAGGAGACGAGATAGGACAGAACGACGGCGAAGGCGACTCTCTTTGCCCCGTCGAAGACGTCCGTCATTGTCGTGACGAGAAAGATGCCCGCGCCGATCATGCACAGCTCTTCGATTAGGTCAATGACGCAGTAAGAGAGGAACTGCTTGTTTCCCCACATCGCGCCGCGGAGCACGCTGTACACGGAATTGAATGCGAGCGATGGCAGGAGCACGAGCAGGATGCTCATGCATCGCGGGTCGGAAAAGAGGAAATCGAAGGCTTCGTGCCCGAAGTAGAGCACGCAAAAGACGGGCAGGGAAAAGAGCAGTGCGCAGGCGAGCGCGGCGGATACGACGGTGTTTTGCGCCTTCGGATTGTATTTTGCGCGATATTTTGTGATCAGCCGCGAGACGGTGAGCGGAAGCCCCGAAGCCGCGATGGTCGCGAGCACGGCAAATACGGAGAGCGCGACCTGATAGATCCCCATTCCTTCCGAACCGAGCGTGCGCGAGAGCACGATGCGGTAGACAAACCCGAAAAATTTCTCCACGACCGAAAAAATTGTGACCATGGCCGCTGCGCGGTAGATGTTTTCTTTGCGCAAAATACACCTCAAAGTGGTTTTTCTCTATTATATTTTGTCCGCCCGTGCCATTATTCGCGCGGGCGGTGTTCTTTTTATTCCGCACATATTTTTATTGTTGCGACATAAAATAGAACGATCGGAGGGCAAGGATGCAAAAGCTCACGGAATGCGGGAAAAACCCGATGGGATTGTATGAAGTTTGCCGCGGGGATACCGCGGAGAGCGTCGCTGCGCGTCTCGGCGTGACGGCGGAGCTTTTGGTCGCGGTCAACGGCCTGAAAAGTTTTCCGCCTGCGGGGACCATTCTTCTGGTTCCCGTGCAGGAAGGGGAGGAGTACGTCGTATCGCCGCAGGACAGCGTCGCATCCCTGTGCGAGCGGTTCGGCATGAGTGAAGAGGAGTTCTTTGCGCTCAACGGCGTGCGCGACATCTACCCGACCCAGCGGATCCGCGTGACGGGTGGCCGCAAAGATGCGAAGGAGTGAGCATTCGACAAACAGGGATCGGATGTTTCTCCGCTCTGCGGCAAAAGCGACGAAGCGGATTTTTGTCCTGCCTTTCGGCGAAGAGTTGACAAGCGCGGTGCGAGCTTCATATATTGAATTATAGGAGAGAGCACGGTCTCTTCGGAACTTTTAACATTCGGAGGTTGAAAATGTCCTTTTTTTCCAATTTTCAGACGGATAAATGTCCCGGGCCGATCAACGGAAATCCCGTGAATGGTCTGTGCGAAAAAATCTGTCTGCAGGCGCAGCGCGTGTTTGACGCCTGCATCAAGCAGGGACAGAATTCCGGCATCGTTCTCACCCTGACCGATCCGGTCCCCGCAAATCCTACATATCCTCTGACGTTCATCAGCGCGCGGAGCACGACCTCGGTCGGCACCGTGTCCGCTTTCCAGGTCGACAGGCTTCCCGACCGCGCAGGTTGTGCGCGCGTTCAGGCGACCGTTAATATCCCCGTCGAAGTCGTTTACACGGATGCAAACGGCACCGAGGGGAAGGCAAATGCAGTCGTCACCGTAAACGAAGATGTCATCCTGTATGTGCCGCAGCCGTCCATCATGCCTTACGAAGTGCAGTGCGTGGTCAGTGCAGTGGCGCCCGAGGGCAGCTTCAATGCGCAGGACAACACGTTCGTCGTGGATATGTGCATCACGGTCATTCTCAAGATCGTGATCAATGTCGATCTTCTCGTGCCTTCGTACGGGTATTGCGTCATCCCTCCCGCGCAGGAGTACACGCAGGAGGTGTGCGCGGGCTTTTTCGAACTGCCGCTCTATCCGCAGGGCAACAGCTGCGGCTGCAACAGTTGCAAGAACTGCGGCAAATAGTGCCGCGCATCAACACGGAAAGCCGGTATTTTTCAATATCGGCTTTTCTTTTTTCGGAGGGAAGTATGGAAGAGGGGAAAAAGAGCGGTTCTGATCGCTGTGCCGTCTGCGGCGCGCATGCCGAGCGTGGCAGGATGTGCGAATGCTGTCGCGAAAGTCTTGCGCTCTGCGACATGGAAAATTGGCTTGAAAGAAAAGAAGAGAAGAAAAATTGCGCCCCGTGCCGTGCAAACGCTTTTAAATGAGCGCGTTTTATGGTACAATTAAAGGAAAATAAATGCTCGGAAAACGGATATGAAAGTTTTTGCGGTGAGCGATCTGCACCTTCCCGGCAATCAGGACAAGCCCATGGACGTCTTTGGCGGGAACTGGACGGATCATCTCGAAAAAATAAAAAAGGACTGGTCGGAGAAGGTCGGCGAAGAGGACGTCGTCCTCATCGCGGGCGACCTCAGCTGGGCGATGGCGATGCAGGACGGGATCGACGATCTTCGCAAACTTTGCGGCCTCCCCGGAAAAAAAGTCTTCATCCGCGGGAATCACGATTATTGGTGGTCGGGCATCACGGCGCTTCGCAGGGGGGCGCCTGACGAGAGCTTTTTCTTTTTGCAAAACGACAGCGTGCGGATAGGCGAATATCTGATCTGCGGCAGCCGCGGCTGGGCTTGTCCGGGCAGTGCGGACTTTGCGCAGTCGGACGAAAAGATCTATCTTCGCGAAGCGGAGCGCTTCCGTCTTGCCTTTCAGTCGGTAAAAAAACAGCGCGCGGAAGGGGACAAGCTGATCGTGATGATCCATTATCCTCCCTTCAACGCGAAAAGAGAGGATTCCCTCTTTACTTCGCTGTTCGAGGAGAACGGTGCCGATGCCGTCGTCTACGGGCATCTGCATCAGAATGCGGGTGCATATCCGCTCGTCTGCGATCGCGGCGGCGTGCGGTATCATCTCACCTCGTGCGACCTGCTCGGCTTTCGGCTTGCGCAGATCTTCTGACTCCGCCTCAGGTTTGTCCCGCGGAAAGCATTTTTTGTGCGAGGCTTTTGATACGGGTTGAGGTTGTGTCGTTTCGGCGATGCGCTTGGAGTCTCGTGCTTTGCCGCACTTTTTTGTTTTTAAAAAAGTGCGGCAAGACGCTTTACTTTGCGCGCCGCGTGTGTTAAAATAGGACTTGATAAAAGACTTTAACAGTACGGTACGGAGATGCCGCGAAGTCCGCAATCGAACCTTATACGAGAACCCGACGGAATGAATTTTCGTTTATCGTTTGAACGTACCCGCGTGCACCCGTGCGCGGGTATTTTTTTATGCAAAGGAGGCAACAATGTCCGAACACATCGTCATGGACGGCGCGGCGCTCGCGCGCACGCTCACCCGCCTTTCGCACGAGATCGTCGAGAAGAACAAGGGCACGGAAGGCCTTTGTCTGATCGGCATCCGCCGCAGGGGCGAGATCGTTGCGGAGCGCATTCGCGGCCTCGTCAAGGAGTATTACGGCGCGTCTTTGCCCTGCGCGGGCATCGACATCGGCATGTATCGCGACGATCTCGTCAGCGGTTTCTTTGTGCCGGATGCAAAAGTCAATAATTTCGGTTTTTCTGTCGATGGAAAGAACATCGTCCTGTGTGACGACGTGTTGCATACGGGCAGAACGGTCCGCGCCGCGATCGAGGCGATCTTCGACATGGGCAGGCCCGCGCGGGTGATGCTGCTCATCCTCGTCGACCGCGGCGGCAGAGAAATGCCTGTCAGTCCCGATTTCGTGGGGAAGAACATCCCTGCGTCCAGGCAGGAGAACATCGATGTGCGGCTCGTCGAGATCGAGGGCGAGGACTGCATCGGCATCGAACACATCCAACGTCAATAATTTTACAGAGGTCATAGAATGATAGGAAAAGATTTGCTCGGTCTTTACGATACCTCCGCGGAGGATATCCTGACCATCCTCGACACGGCGGTGGGCATGAAAAAACTGCTCACGCAGAACCTCAAAAAACTGCCCCATCTTCAGGGCAGGACGGTGACCACTCTGTTTTATGAAAACAGCACGCGCACGCGTTGTTCCTTTGAACTTGCGGCGAAGTATCTCGGCGCGGGGACCGTCAACATCTCCGCCTCTTCTTCCTCGGTGCAGAAGGGGGAGACGCTGATCGACACGGGTTACACGCTGGACGCGATGAAGAACGACATCATCGTTATCCGCCACCCGATGGGCGGCGCGCCCCGTCTGCTTGCGAGTCACGTTCGCGCCTCCGTCGTCAACGGCGGCGATGGTATGAACGAGCATCCGACGCAGGCGCTGCTCGATTTTTACACGATGCGCGAGAAGTTCGGCTCCTTCAAGGGCTTAAAAGTCGCCATCCTCGGCGACATCAAGCATTCGCGCGTCGCAAAGAGCAATCTCTTCGGGCTCACCAAGCTCGGTGCGGAAGTCACGATGTTTGCGCCGTCCACGCTGATGCCGCAGGGCATCGAACGGATGGGTGCGCGCATCGCTCGCTCGCGCGAGGAAGCGCTCGCGGGCGCCAACGTCGTCATGGGGCTCCGCATTCAGCTGGAGCGCATGCACGGCGGACTTTTCCCGTCCCTCTCCGAGTATGCGAAATTCTACGGAGTGGGCGAAGAACACCTGCGCTTTGCGGACAAGGACTGCATCGTCATGCATCCGGGGCCCGTCAACCGCGGGGTGGAGTTTACCTCCGACGTCATCGACGCGGAGAACAGCGAGATCACCGAGCAGGTGCTCAACGGGGTCGCCGTGCGCATGGCGCTTCTGTTCCTGCTCTGCAAAAACAGACAGGGAGGCAATGCAAATGAGTAAACTTCTCATAAAGGGCGGCACCGTCGTCTTTCCCGACCGCACGCAGGAGTGCGATATCCTGATCGACGGGAAAAAGATCGTTTCGATCGGCAAAGATCTGGAAGATCCCCGCGCAAAGGTTCTGGATGCGAAGGGACTGCACGTCTTTCCGGGGCTCATCGACATGCATGTGCATCTGCGCGAGCCGGGTTTTGAGTACAAAGAGGATATCGCGAGCGGAACCGCGGCGGCGGCGCGCGGCGGATTTACGCAGGTCTGCTGCATGCCGAACACACAGCCCGTCTGCGACAACGCGGCGGTCGTCGGATACATCGTCGCGCGCGCGAAAGAAGTCGGCCGTTGCAAAGTGCGCCCGATCGGCGCGATCACGGCAGGGGAAAAGGGCGAACAGCTCGCGGAGATGGGCAAGATGAAGGAGGCGGGCGCCGTCGCGTTCAGCGACGACGGAAGGCCTGTTTCCAATGCCCGCATGATGCGTTTGGGGATGGAGTATGCCTCCGATTTCGGCATGATCTGTCTCTCTCACTGCGAGGACAAAGACCTTGTGGACGGCGGCGTTGTCAACGAGGGTTACAACAGCACGCTCGCGGGGCTCAAGGGCATTCCCCGCGCGGCGGAAGAGGTGATGATCGCGCGCGAGATCCTGCTCGCGGAGACGCTGGGAAAGCGCGTGCACATCTGCCACGTCTCGACGAAAGGCGGCGTACAGCTCCTGCGCGAAGCGAAGGCGCGCGGCGTTTCCGTCACGGCGGAGACCTGCCCGCATTACTTCACGCTCACCGACGACGTCGTCGTCACGTTCGACGCAAACACGAAAGTCAATCCGCCCGTCCGCGAGGCGGAAGATGTCGCGGCGATCAAGGCGGGGCTTGCGGACGGCACGCTGGACTGTATCGTCACCGACCACGCCCCGCACCACAGGGACGAGAAGGAAGTGGAGTACAACCTCGCGGCATTCGGCATCAGCGGGATTGAGACCTCTTTTTCGCTCTCGTACACCTATCTCGTCAAGAGCGGCGTGCTGACCCTCAACGAACTGGTCCGCCGCATGAGCACAAACCCCGCGAAAATTCTCGGGCTGGAGGGAGGCGACCTCGCCGAGGGCGGCGTCGCGGACGTCATGATCGCAGATCTCAACGCGACCTATACGATCGACCCCAAGGACTTTGTCTCCAAGGGCAAAAATACGCCTTTCGGCGGCTATGAAGTCAGCGGTGCCGTGAAGTACACGATCGCGGACGGCAACATCACATACAAAGGCTGAAAAAGGAGGATCCTCATGGATTATAAACAGCAATTCATTCGTTTTCTCGCCGAGTGCGGCGTGCTCAAATTCGGCACGTTCAAGCTCAAGAGCGGCAGGGTCGCTCCCTATTTTCTGAATGCGGGCGAGTATAAGACGGGCGCGCAGATCAAGCGCCTCGGCGAGTTCTACGCCGACTGCATCCATGCGCATTCCGTTCCCGTAGAGACGTTGTTCGGACCCGCCTACAAAGGCGTTCCGCTGGCACTCTCCGCGGCGGTCGCTCTGTACGAAAAATACGGCATTGACGTCAATTTCTGCTTTGACAGGAAAGAGGTAAAGGACCACGGCGAGGGCGGCATGTTTGTCGGAAAACAGCCCGAAGACGGCGAAAAGGTTGTCATCGTCGAGGACGTCATGACCAGCGGGAAGGCACTCAAAGAGGTCCTGCCCAAACTGCGCGGCGCGGCGAAGGTGGACATCACAGGCATGATCATCACCGTCGACAGGATGGAAAAGGCGCTGAACAGCGAACAGTCCGCCGTTCAGCAGGCATATGCGGAAGAGGGGGTAAAGGTCTATTCCATCGTCACCATCGCGGACATCGTCGAGGCGCTCGAACAGGGCGTCATTGCGGGCAAAGAGCACGTCCTTGCCATACGCGCATACCTCGCCGAATACGGCGCGAAATATTGAGGTACATCATGATCATCGACAGACTCATCGACAGGATAAAAGAGCTCGACAACCCCACGGTCGCGGGGCTGGACACGAATTTTGACTATCTTCCCGAGGACATGCGTGCGGGCGTCAAGGACTTCAAAGGCGCCGCGGACGCGGTGCTCGAATTTAACCGCAGGCTGGTCGATTCCATCTGCGACATCGTTCCCGCGGTCAAGGTGCAGATCGCCTATTATGAGATGTACGGATTGGAGGGGATGCGCGCATTTGCGGAGACCGTCCGCTATGCCTCCGAAAAGGGGATGCTCGTCATGACGGACGCGAAGCGCAACGACATCGGCGCGACGGCGGAGTGTTATGCCAAGGCATACCTCGGCGAGACCAAAGTCGCGGACGCGGCTCATACCGCCTTCGATTCCGACTTTCTCACCGTCAACGGCTATCTCGGTTCGGACGGGATCAAGCCCTTTCTCGGCTGGATGGAAAAGCGAGACAAGGGTATCTTTGTGCTCGTCAAGACCTCCAATAAATCGAGCGGAGAACTACAGGATCTTCGCCTGGAAAACGGCAAGACCGTCTATGAATATATGGGCGGGCTGGTAGAGGAATGGGGCTCGTCCAGCATAGGAAAATACGGCTACTCCGCAGTCGGTGCGGTAGTCGGTGCGACCCATCCCGAACAGGCGCGCATCCTTCGCGGCGAGATGCCGCACACCTTCTTCCTCATCCCCGGTTACGGGGCGCAGGGGGGCACGGCGGACGATCTCAAAGTCTGCTTCGACAAGGACGGTCTGGGCGGTATTGTCAACTCTTCCCGCGGCATTCTGTGCGCGTACAGACAGGAAAAATACGCGGGTCTTGCTTTCGATGCGGCGGCGCGCCAGGCGTGCATTGACATGAAAAATGACCTGAATCGCGCGATCAAGGGCTGATTCAGAGTACTATGTCACGCATAAACACATTAAAAACGGAGGAAACAGAGTGAAGGAACTCTCAGTCAAAGTCGTAAGCAACGAAGAGATCGTTCCGGGGATCTTTGAGATCTTTCTCGAACTTCCCGAACCGATCGAATTTCGCTGCGGCCAGTTTTTGAATCTCTCGGTCGGTGACGGCGCACATCTTCTGCGCCGCCCGTTTGCCATTTTTTCCTACGACAAAGAGGCGCGGCGCGCGGGGGTGTGTTATCAGATCAAGGGGGAAGGAACACAGCTTTTATCCCGCAAAGAAGAGGGGGATGTCCTGCAATGCGTCCTCCCGCTCGGCAACGGTTTTGTCATTCCAAAGGAGGCAAAACGCGTCGCGCTCGTAGGCGGTGGCGTGGGCATCTTTCCGCTCCTCTCTGTCCTGAACGAGTATCATGACAGCGACATCCATTTCCGCAGTTATATGGGATTTCGGAGCGCGGAATATGTCAACTCTTTCGGGATGTACGACCACCGTTCGGACGCTCTTTTTGTCGCGACGGACGACGGAAGTTTCGGCGCGAAGGGCACTGCTGTCTCGGAGTTTTTCAAAGACCTAGAAGAAGTGCGGCCCGACGTCATTCTCTCTTGCGGCCCCACGCCCATGCTTCGCGCGCTGAAAGCTGGGCTTGCGGAGCGCGGGCTGAACATCCCGTGTTTTGTCTCTTTGGAAGAGCGCATGGGTTGCGGCATCGGCGCCTGCCTCGTCTGCGTGTGCAAGAAAACGGACGGCAAGGGCAATGCGCGCGTCTGTAAAGACGGGCCCGTGTTTGAGATCGGGGAGGTGGAACTCTGATGGCAGATCTTCGCGTAAACATCTGCGGGGTGGACTTCAAAAACCCCGTGATCGCGGCAAGCGGCACCTTCGGTTTCGGCAAAGAATTTAACGAGATTTATCATATCGGCGAGCTCGGCGGGATCAGTACGAAGGGGCTCACTCTTGAGCCTCGTCTCGGCAATCCCACGCCCCGCATCGCGGAGGGGTACGGGGTCATTCTCAATGCTGTCGGATTGCAGAATCCCGGTGTTGAGGAGTTCTTGCGCGACGATCTCGATTTTCTGAAGGCCTCGGGCACGGTCGTCATTGCAAACGTCGCGGGCAGGACGCTCGACGACTATGCGGGCATCTGTGCGCGACTGGACGGCAAAGTCGACATGATCGAGCTCAACATCTCCTGTCCCAACGTAAAGTGCGGCGGGATGGCGTTCGGCATCCGTCCCGAGAGCGTTTGCGAGGTCACGCGCATTTCAAAGGCGTCCCTCAAAAAGACCCCGCTCATCGTAAAGCTCTCTCCCAACGTCGAGAGCATCGCGGCGAACGCAGTCGCGGCGCAGGAGGGCGGTGCGGACTGTATCTCCCTGATCAACACGCTCACGGGTATGGTCATTGACGTTGAGCGCCGCCGTCCTTTGCTCGCCAACAATACGGGCGGCGTTTCGGGTGCGGGCATTCGTCCGATCGCGGTGCGCATGGTATATGAGGCTTGCTGTGCGGTCCGCATCCCCGTCATCGGCATGGGCGGCATTACATGTGCGCGCGATGCGCTCGAGTTCATCATTGCGGGCGCCGCCGCGGTCCAGGTCGGCACCGCGAATTTCACGGACACCCTTGCGATGCCGCGCATCGTCCGCGAACTCAACGACTGGCTGGATAAGCACGGGATCGCAGACATCAACGATCTGCGCGGAACGCTCGTTCTCAACGGCTGATCTTTCAATGCGTCCGCGCGAATGTTCGTGCGCAAATTTTAAAAAATGCAGGCTCCTGCCGCGAAAAGCTTCGGAGTCTGCATTTTTTTGTTCAGTTCAGTTTGCGAAAGACATATCCCTCTTGTCGGAAAAATCCGATGAGCCGCGGCAGACATTCGACGGTCGCGCGGTATCCGACGCCGTCGTGCAGCAGTAAGATGACTTCGTTTTTTCCCTTTGCGGACTGTACGGCGTTTTGAAACAGTTTCTCGGCATTAGCGGCAGGATCTACGGCGTCTTCGACGGAGGCATTCCATTCCACGGCGCGGAGTCCCGTCTTTTTCACGGCGTCGCGAAGCGATTCGGAAAGGGTAAAGCCGCCGCCCGGAAAGCGGTAGAGGGTGAGTTGCGTGTTCGGCAAAACGCGCAGGATCTCCTTTTTGCAAAGCGCAATGTCTTTGAGCAGTGCTGCGGGGGAGGCGTAGATCTTCTTGTATTCGTGCGAATGCGTGTGCACGCCGATCGCATGTCCTTCGGCGGCGATGCGGCGGACGATCTCCTCTCTGCCGTTTATCTGCCGCCCGATCAGGAAAAAGGTGGCGGGTACTTTTTCTTCTTTCAGTACGTCGAGAACGTGAGGGGTCGTGGAGTCGGTGGGGCCGTCGTCAAAGGTCAGGTAGAGGCTCTTTTCCGCATTCGGCGCGCTCTGCGCACGGGCGGGGAGGGGCGGCAAGAGCAAGAAACCGAGAGTTACGGCGAGGGCGAGCGCAAAAAATTTTTTCATGCAAGTAGTTTGTCTCTTTATCGGCGTGCTCATGCGGAGCCCTTTATTTTTATATATAAAAGGGGCGTTGTCGGCGGGAAAACAACCGTTCAGACGGCAAAAATATTTTTAAAAAATTTCAAAAAAAATGATTGACAAACGCAAACGGCTGTGCTATGATTGAGAAAACCGATGAGGTAAAGTAGTAACCTGCTAATGCAGATCCAAAGAGAGTCTTCGGCGGTGGAATGGAGACGGTCTGACGCACGGCGAATGGATTACCGAGGGCGGGAGCGAAAGGGCATCCGAGTAGTTTCCGACGTGGCTTTCACGTTACAGGAAGAGGGTATGACAGTACCTGCAAGGAGGCGCCGCAAGGCGTAAATTTGGGTGGCAACACGGTTTACATCGTCCCAAGCGATGTTTACCGTGTTTTTTTTGCTGAAAAATTATTTCTGGAGGAAAAAAAGATGTCAAAAGAACAGATTCCCTACAAGATCTATCTCTCGGAAAACGAGATCCCCAGACAGTGGTATAATCTCAATGCGGCGATGAAGGTTAAGCACGATCCCTTCCTCAACCCAGCAACGCTCAAGCCCTGCACGGCGGATGAGCTCGGCCAGGTCTTTTGCAAAGACTGTGTGGACCAGGAGCTGAATACCAAGGATCTCTACATCGACATCCCCGAGGAGATCCGCGATTTTTACAAGATGTATCGTCCTTCGCCGCTGGTGCGCGCTTACTGCCTTGAAAAGGCGCTCGGCACGCCCGCACATATCTATTACAAGTTTGAGGGGAACAACACCTCGGGCTCGCACAAGCTCAACTCCGCCGTCGCGCAGGCATACTATGCCAAGAAACAGGGCCTCAAATCCATCACCACGGAGACAGGCGCGGGCCAGTGGGGCACGGCGCTCTCGATGGCGGCGGCATACTTCGGGCTCGACCTCACCGTTTACATGGTCAAGGTCTCCAGCGAACAGAAACCGCACCGCCGCGAGGTGATGCGCACTTACGGCGCAAAGGTCATCGCTTCTCCTTCGGACACGACGGAAGCGGGCAGAAAGATCCTCAAAGAATTCCCCGGCACGGGCGGTTCGCTCGGTTGCGCGATCAGTGAGGCGGTGGAAAAAGCTGTCACGTCCGATTCCTGCCGCTATGTGCTCGGCAGCGTTCTCGACCACGTCGTTCTGCACCAGTCGGTCATCGGGCAGGAGACCAAGGCGGCGATGGAAAAATACGGCATCGTTCCCGATATGATCATCGGCTGCTGCGGCGGCGGTTCCAACTTCGGCGGTCTGATCGCTCCATTTATGGGCGACAAGATCGCGGGAAAGAACGACATCGAATTTGTCGGTGTCGAGCCTGCGAGCTGTCCTTCGCTCACGCGCGGCAGGTACGTCTATGACTTCTGTGACAGCGCAAAGATCACGCCGCTTGCACGCATGTACACGCTCGGCTGCGGATTTATGCCGGCGCCCAACCATGCGGGCGGGCTTCGTTACCACGGCATGAGCCCCATCGTTTCCGCGCTCTACAATCAGGGCTATATGCGCGCGGTCTCCGTGGAGCAGACCAAGGTCTTTGAGGCGGCGGAGATGTTCGCGCGCACCGAGGGCATCCTTCCTGCTCCCGAATCCAGCCACGCGATCCGCGTCGCGGTTGACGAAGCGCTCAAGTGCAAGGAGAGCGGCGAAAAGAAGACCATTCTCTTCGGGCTTACGGGCACGGGCTATTTCGACATGACTGCCTATAAACAGTACAATGACAAGACCATGTCCGACTATATTCCGACGGAAGCCGACCTTGAACAGGGTTTTGCGAGTATTCCCGATATTCCGCAGAACAAGTAAAAAAATATTTACAATTATAAAATAAAATGCTATAATAGAGGGAGAACAAGAGGGTTCTCCCTCTGTAATTTTAAAACGGAAAGGGATAAGGTTTATGCAGCTGAAGGATCTTTACGGCAAGGACGCGGACAGGCAGGCATTCATCCGCCGCATGCAGGCGCTGGAACAGCGCTTTGAAAAGCAGGAGGGCAAAAAGCCCGAGGCTTGGTTTTCCTCTTCGGGCAGGGCAGAGGTGATCGGAAACCACACCGACCACAACTGCGGAAAGGTACTCGTCGCCGCGGTCAGCTGTGACATCCTCGCCGCAGTCTCGCCGCGTTCTGACGGAAAGATCTTCGTCAGCTCTGCGGGATATCCCTCTTTTTCTCTGGACGTGAACGATCTTGCCGTGCGCAAGTCGGAGTACGGAAAGAGCATCGCGCTCGTCCGCGGCGTCGTCAAAGGATTTGTCGACCGCGGCTACAAAGTGGGCGGCTTTACCGCTTATACGGACAGCACCATCTTTCAGGGCGCGGGCGTCTCATCTTCCGCGGCGTTCGAGCTTCTGATCAGCGAGATCCTCAATTCCCTTTATCTGAACGGCGCATCCGACCCCGTTGAAAAGGCGATCGTCTCGCAGTATTCCGAAAACGAATATTTCGGGAAGCCCTGCGGCCTTCTCGATCAGTCGGGAATTTCGCTGGGCGGCATCAACAAGATCGACTTCAAAGATCCCTCGGCGCCTGTCATCGAAAATCTTGCGGCGCCCGCGGGCTATACCCTCGTCATCACCAACACGGGCGGCTCGCACGCTCTGCTCACGGAGCACTATGCGGCGATCCGCACGGAGATGCACGCCGTAGCGCAGTTCTTCGGCAAGGAAGTCCTGCGCGATGTGGACTATGAGCTGTTTTTCCGTTCTGTGCCCGCTTTGCGCGAAAAGGTTTCCGAGCGCGCCATCCTCCGCGCTTTCCATTATTATGAAGAGAACGAGCGCGTGGACCGCGCGGCGCAGGCGCTCCGCTCGGGCGACGTGAAGGCGTTTTTGGCTGAGATCGGAAGCTCGGGGGAGAGCAGTCTCAACTGTCTGCAGAACTGCTGTGTCCCGGGAAGCTGCGAACAGCCCGTCCCGCTTGCGATCCATATGTCCCGCAGGCTCATCCGTGACGGTGCGGTTCGCGTTCACGGCGGCGGATTTGCCGGCACGATCATTGCCTATCTCGCGGATGCGGAAGTCCCCGCTTATGTCGAGGAGATGGGAAAAGTATTCGGCAGGGAAAACGTCTTCTCTGCGAGCGTGCGTACCCCCGGTGCCGTGCGTCTGAACATCGCCGAGCTCATCGGCTGACGGGCGGGGTTCTAAAAACAAGATAAGGAGAAAAGAGATATGATACACGCGAGCGTATTCGGAAAAACTTCGGACGGACGCGACGTCCTCGCATTCAAGATCAAAGACGGTGTCAATGAGGCGACCATCCTCAATCTGGGCGGCATCGTGCAGTCGCTGAAGGTCGCGGACAAAGACGGAAATCCCGTCGACGTCATCCTCGGCTACAACGATGTGGCCTCCTACGAGCAGGATCCCAATTATTTCGGCGCGCTTGTCGGCCGCGTCGCGGGGCGCATCGAAAAGGGCAGATTTACGGCGGACGGCGTGACCTACGAACTCACCCGCAACGAGGGCGAGAATCATCATCACGGCGGCAAAAACGGTTTCAATAAGAAGATCTGGAACCACGTTTACGACGGTCCGCGCGGCGATATCCTTGCGCTCAGCCTGATCATACCCGACGGAGAAGAGGGCTATCCGGGCGATGTGAAAGTGCAGATCAACTATTCGCTCGTCGGCGGCGCGCTCCGTATCGATTATGCTGCGATGAGCAATAGAAAGACGGCGCTCAGCTTTACCAATCATTCTTATTTTAACCTGGACGGAGAGGGGAACGGAAACGTGCTCGACACATTCCTCCAGATCGATGCCGACCGCATCACCCCCATCGACGAAGAACGCCTTTCGCGCGGCGACTTCAAAGATGTTGCCGGAACGCCTTTCGATTTCCGCAAGGGCAGGCGTATAGGCGAGCGCGTGGGGGATACGGACGATGCGGACATCCGCAACGGCGACGGCTATGACGTCAACTTCGTGCTCAACAAAAAGGCGGGTGAATTTGCCAAGATCGCGGAGGCGGAGGGAAGCCGCAGCGGCATTCTCATGGAGGTCTTCACCGACATGCCCGGGGTGCAGCTGTACACGGGCAACGGCCTCAACGTGCAGGGCAAGAGCGGACATTATTCGCGCTATGCGGGTTTTGCGCTCGAGACGCAGTATTTCCCCAACGCGGTGAATTGCCCCTCTTATGCGGCGTTCGGCGATCCGATCTATGACATGAACAAGATCTACCGCTCTTCCACCGTCTACAAATTCTCTGTTTCCCAAGACTGACGGAGGCCGCATGAAATATCTGATCGCATCCGATATCCACGGCTCGGCACTGTATGCCGGGCAGCTTGTAGCGCGCTTCTCGGAGGAGAAAGCGGAAAAGCTCATTCTCCTCGGCGACATCTATAACCACGGTCCGCGCAACCCGCTTCCCGACGGCTACGACCCGCTGGGCGTTGCCGCCGTCCTCAATAAAATGACGGACAAACTGCTCGTGCTCAAGGGCAATTGCGACAGCGACGTCGACACCATGATCTCCGACTTCGACTTTGTGGCGGAAGCAGTCGTTGTCGAGAGCGGCAAAGAGGTGCTCCTGCAGCACGGAGACCGCTGGTGCATCGACAAGCTTCCCAAAAACTGCGGCGATGCGTTTGTCTACGGGCATTATCACACGGGTTTTATTCGTGAAAAAGACGGGATCGTCGTCGCAAACTGCGGGTCGGTCTCCCTTCCCAAGGACGGAACGCCGCGCAGTTACCTCGTGCTCGAAGACGGCGCGTTCACCCTCAAAGACCTTGACGGAAAGGTGCTTAGCTATAAAAAAATCTAAACCCTGTCATCAAGCGAACGAATTGCCGTTCGCTTGACTTTTTTTTCGCGCAGGCGTAAACTATTAAGTGATCAAAGTGAAAAGATAAAAGGAGAGAGTTCTATATGCAGAAGATCAGATTGGGCATTGTCGGTTACGGCAACCTCGGCAGGGGCGTGCAGTACGCCGTGGCGCAGAACGCGGACATGGAGATCGTCGCCGTATTTACGCGCAGAGATCCCGCTTCGGTGCACACGGTTTTGCCCGTCAAAGTGGAAAAATACGAGGCGATGAAGGATTACGTCGGCAAGATCGACGTGATGATCCTCTGCGGCGGCAGTGCGACCGATCTTCCCGAGCAGTCCGCGCAGGTCGTCCGCCTGTTCAATACGGTGGACAGCTTCGACACGCATGCAAAGATCCCCGCGTACTTTGAGGCGCTCGACAAGGCGGCAAAGGAGGCTTCTCACGTCGGCGCGATGAGCATCGGCTGGGATCCGGGCCTGTTCTCGCTGGCGCGCATCTATTTCGGCGCGGCGCTTCCCGCGGGCAGCAGCTATACTTTCTGGGGCAAAGGCGTCAGCCAGGGGCACAGCGACGCGATCCGCCGCGTGGCGGGCGTCAAGGACGCGCGTCAGTACACCGTTCCCGTCGAGAGCGCGCTCGAGCGCGTGCGCGGCGGCGAAAATCCCGTCCTCACCACCCGCGAGAAACACACGCGCGAATGCTATGTGGTGGCGGAAGAGGGGGCAGACCTTGCACGCATCGAAAAGGAGATCAAGGAAATGCCCAACTACTTCTCCGACTATGACACGACGGTGCATTTCATCTCCGAAGAGGAGCTCAAACGCGACCATTCCGCGCTTCCGCACGGCGGCTTCGTGCTCCGCTCGGGCAAATCCGCGGCGGACAGCAAGTTCCTCATGGAGTTCTCGCTCAAGCTCGATTCAAACCCCGAGTTCACGTCGAGCGTTCTCGTCGCCTATGCGCGCGCGGTGTATCGCCTGCACGCGGAGGGAAAGACGGGCGCTGTGACAGCATTCGACATCGCGCCGAAATATCTCTCGCCGCTTTCCGAAGCTGAACAGAGAAAAGAGCTTCTGTAACTTTGTTCTTAAACAGCGCAGTCTTTCCGCTTTTCGGCGGGACTGCGCTTCTTTTTGCGGCAAAGATACGCATGCAAGGTGGGGGCTTTTGCTCTCCGTCGGAAACCGCGACGGAGGCGGCGCGGTTTTGTAAAAAATACCGCCGCAAAACCGTTGACAAAATCGGCTGTTTGGTTTATACTGTAATCACAAGACAAACGCAATACAATATCTTGTGTTTGTGCACAAATTCTTTTCGCGACTGGTGGATTGGCAGGAAACTGCAGGGGAGCGAAAAGATCGCTTATGCCGACCACCTGGGCAGTTCTTATTGAGCTGCGCAGGTTTTTTATTTCTTTGTCAAAGGAGCGTAAAAGTTCATGAAAAAAGAGTTTGAAAAGGGCGCCTATTTAAATTCCATCGATGTCCGCGATTTCATTCAGCGCAATTATACGCCTTACGAAGGGGGCGGGGATTTTCTTGCGCCGCCCACGGAGCGCACGCGTGCGCTGATGGAGAAGGTGAACGCGCTCCTGAAGGCGGAGAGCGACAAGGGCGGCGTCCTTGACATAGACACCGAGCGTGTCTCTTCGCTTCTGACTTATCCTGCGGGGTACATCGACCGCGAGAAAGAGCTCATCGTCGGGCTTCAGACGGATGCGCCGCTCAAGCGCGGGGTCAATCCGTTTGGCGGGATCCGCATGGCGCGCCAGGCGTGCGAGGCGTACGGGCACAAGCTCTCCGATCTCGTCGAGACGGAGTTCAGCTATAAGACCACGCACAACGACGCCGTCTTTCACGTCTACACGGACGAGATGAAGGCGGTCCGTCATGCTGGGCTTCTGACGGGACTTCCCGACGCTTACGGCAGGGGGCGCATCATCGGCGATTACCGCCGCGTCGCGCTATACGGCGTCGACCGCCTCATTGAGGAAAAACAGCGCGAAAAAGCGGCTTACGGCGAACAGCTGATGGACGAGACAAACATCCGCAGGCTGGAAGAGTTGTTCAAACAAATTGATTTTCTCAAAAAACTCAAAGATATGGCGCTCCTTTACGGCATCGACATCTCCGCTCCCGCCCAAAATGCGCGCGAGGCGATCCAGTGGACCTATTTCGGCTATCTCGCCGCGATCAAAGAGCAGAACGGCGCGGCGATGAGTCTTGGCAGGGTCAGCACCTTTTTCGACGTCTACATCGAGCGCGATCTCGCCACAGGGGTGCTCACAGAGGAGACTGCGCAGGAGCTCATCGACGATTTTGTCATCAAACTCCGCATCACCCGCCAGCTTCGCACGCCCGAATACAACGATCTTTTCGGCGGCGATCCGACCTGGACGACGGAGAGCGTCGGCGGAATGGGCGAGGACGGCCGCACGCTGGTCACGAAGACCTCTTTCCGCATTCTCCATACCCTTTACAATCTCGGCGCGGCGCCCGAGCCCAATCTCACCGTGCTCTGGTCCGAGCGTCTGCCCGAGCCTTTCAAGCGTTTCTGTGCAAAGGTATCCATCGACACCGATTCCATTCAATATGAAAACGACGACATCATGCGCCCGCTGTACGGCGACGATTACGGCATTGCCTGCTGTGTCTCCGCGATGAAGATCGGCAAGCAAATGCAGTTTTTCGGCGCGCGGTGCAACCTCGCAAAGCTGCTTTTGCTCGCGCTCAACGGCGGAAAGGACGAGAAGAGCGGCAAACAGCTCGGTCCCGAGGGAAAGCCGTTCACGGGTGTGCTTGAGTATGCGAGCGTGCGCAAGGCGTATGCAAAGTACATGGCATGGCTTTGCCGCCTGTATGTCAACACGCTCAACGTCATTCACTACATGCACGACAAATACGCCTACGAAAAGATCCAGATGGCGCTGCACGACACGGAGGTCGAGCGCTTCCTCGCGTGCGGCGTCGCGGGGCTCTCCGTCGTCACCGATTCGCTCTCCGCCATCCGTTATGCGAAGGTCACGCCCGTCTACAACGAGGAGGGCATCATCTGCGATTTCAAAACGGAAGGGGAGTTCCCGAAATACGGCAACGACGACGACCGCGCGGACGAGATCGCGGCGGATGTCTTGCGTGAATTTTACGAAGAGCTGAAAAAGACTCCCGCCTATCGCGGCGCGGTGCATACGCTTTCGGTGCTCACCATCACATCCAACGTCGTTTACGGTAAAAAGACGGGCGCGACGCCCGACGGCAGAAAGGCCGGCGAGCCCTTTGCGCCGGGTGCAAACCCCATGCACAACCGCGACGTGAGCGGCGCGCTTGCCTCCCTCAATTCGGTCGCGAAGATCCCTTACGAGTGCTGTCGTGACGGTGTCTCCAACACTTTCTCTATTGTTCCTTCCGCGCTCGGCGAGAACGATGCGGACCGTTCGGAGAACTTGTGCGATCTGCTCGACGGCTACTTTGCGCAGGGCGCGCATCACCTCAATGTCAACGTATTCGATCGTGATAAACTCGTGGCGGCAATGGAGCATCCCGAGCTCTATCCCAACATCACCATCCGCGTTTCGGGCTATGCCGTCAACTTCCATAAGCTATCGAAGGCGCATCAGCTCGAGGTGCTCAAACGCACCTACCACGCACGCGTATGACGGGCTATATCGATTCCGTCTACTGCGGTTCGGGTGTGGACGGGCAGGGGCTTCGCTGTGTCGTGTTTTTCTCGGGTTGTAACCTGCGCTGTCCTTTCTGTCACAATCCCGAGACGCTGTTCAAGGCGGGGGAGACGACCGAGGCGGATGCGCTTTTGCGAAAGCTGAAGCGCTACAAGCCGTATTTTCGCCGCGGAGGGGTCACTCTCTCGGGCGGCGAACCGTTTATGCAGGCGGACTTTTTTTTGGAACTTGCGGGAAAACTCCGCGCCGCAGGCATCCGCGTCTGCGCGGAGACCAACGGTCATATCTGTGACGAGCGCCTGATCGCGGCGTGCGACGAGATCATCTGCGACGTGAAAAATCAGCAGACGGACGATCTCTCTGTCTATGAAAAGTTCTTCTCGGTTTGTCTGCGGCAGGGGAAAGCGGTCCGTGTCACCAATGTTTTGGTCCCCGAAAAAAATGATTCTGGGGACAAGATCGCATCGCTTGTGCGCCTGCTTTCTTCCTTCTTTTCTTCGCCTGCAGTCAGGTTTTTGCCGTTTAGAAAACTTTGCGAGGAGAAATATTCCGCGCTCGGCATGCCCTTTCCCTATGCTTCGGTTCGCGAGGCGGATGAGACGGATATTGACCGTGCGGTGCATATTTTTAAAGAAAAAGTCCAAAAAATTTAAAAATAAAGAGTATTATGTCAGACATAATTGCAAAAAACTCCGCACGGATCGATCTCGTGCGGAGTTTTTTACGGAATTTGACGTCTGAAAAAATCATATAGGTTTTGCCAGGCTTTTCTGCTTTCTTTCAGCACGGGAAAGAGGATGGAAAAGTCATGGAACATCCCTTTGCAGATCTCGAGTGTTACGGGCACGCCTTTGCTTTTCATCGCGTCGCGAAGCATTTCGGAGTCGCTTCTCGATGTTTCCGTTTCGCCGCATTGGATGAGTACGGGCGGGAAGCCTTCAAAATCTGCGAACGCGGGCGAAAGCCGTGCGTCTTTCGGATCGGTGTTTCCGCAATAAAAGGGGATCCTGCGGATGTCTTTTTCATGCTCTTCAAAACTCTCTCCGCGCGGAAGCGAATACATCGGGTCTGCATGGCAGTTTTCCCTGTAAGAGTCGCCGCTTGCGGAGAGGTCGGCAAAGGGCGAGATCAGGCCGATCGCGCATGGCAGGGCTATCCGTTCGTCGCGGAGCCGTACGCAGGCAGAGAGCAGAAAATTTGCTCCCATGCTGTCGCCTGCGGCAAAGGCGTTTTTCCCGTGTTCGGAAAAATAGGCGCGGCAGGCAGAAAAGCATTCGTCATGCACGGAGGGAAATACGAGCTCTCTTCCAGTCATGTGATCGATGAGTGTCACCCGTGCGGAAAGCGCCCGCGCGAGCCGCACGGCCACGGCTCGGTATCTTCTGTCGACGGGGCGCGTGCTTCCGCCGCCGTGCAGATATAAAATTTCCGTCTTTGCGGCTTGCACGGAAAAGACTTCTGCGCGCACACCGTCGAGAAGGCAAACGGAATGCGTGATATCTTTCGGGATTCGGAAAGGTCTGTCTTTGTCGGGAACCGAGCGCGAAAGAGAGAGGTGCTTTTTGCGATATGGGTAGGTGTATGCGCGCAAAAGAAGTTTTACGATATTTGCCCCGATCGAGTTCACAGTTCTTTGAGCCTCCGCTTCATGTTTTTGACGAGCGGCTTTAAGATGATGTTGAACAGTGCACCCGAGCGGATGTAACAAAATACTTCGTTCCACAGCCCGTAAAAGGCGAGTTTTTGCATGCAGTATTTGCTTGCGCCGTATTTTTTCAGATAGGTTTCGCGAAGGAAAAACCGCTTGCCTGTCAGATTGTCGAACTGAAACAGATCGTACTCTCGGTCGGCGTACATCGAGTTGAGCGGGTCAATAAACCCCGTCACCTTATACTTTTTTCCGACCATAATATTTGCAACGTTCAGATCGCCGTGTATCAGACATGCTTTTTCGACATTTTCAGAAAAAATGACGTCAAATTTTTTCCATGCTGCCTGCATTGTAGAGACAACGTCCGCGCCGAGTTTACCGTCTTTGCCAAGCTCTTCCGCCTTTTTTAACACCTGCTCAGCGAAGGGGCGGTAAAATTCCTGCCAGGTCGTGCAATCGGGAGACTGCGTGTCGCCGAACCTGTCGCTTTGGCAGGTATGCAGAGCGTGAAGGGCGTCCGTCACGCGATCGGCAAATTCGAGGCGTCTTTTTTTCGTGAGGAAGAGCATTCCGAGTGCCATCAGCGCGTTTTTCCCTTCGATGTGCTCCATTCCGTAACAGTCGAGCGGGAGTTTACTGTCTTTTTTTCTTACAAACAGCACTTCGGGGATTTTTTCCGTGCAATGTCTCTTCAAAAGCGCAAGGTCGAAAGATTCTTTTTCCAGCATTCCGTCCGCACGAAGAATTTTCACGACGATTTTTTGTCCGTCTGAAAAAGTGATTCCGACGGCACGCCCGAAAGAGCCTCCGCCGAGATATTTCGCCTTTTCGATCTTTGTGTGTCTATACTCGCCCGCGGCAAGCCTTGCATAGCTCAGAGCCTCGTCTTTGCTGAGTGGGATCGCGTCGATGTGTTCCGCTTTCATCTTTGTTCCGCCTTTTTTCTATCATTTTACATGAAAACGAAGCCTGATTCCATCTCCGCGCATGATCAATATGTTTCCGTGCATGACAATTCTCAAGGTCCTATCCTTGTAAAATGCTCAAGAAACGGCATTTTTATATGAGTGGCTCGGGTCGGTTCATGTCAGCGATAGAGCTTTCGGTATTCGCGCGGCGTCATTCCGAACCGTGCAAAGAACTGTTTGTACAGTGCGGAGGTGCTTGAAAAGCCCACTGCATATGCCGCGTCTTCAATTGAAAGATCGCTTTCCGCGAGAATTTCAGCCGCGCGATCGATGCGAAAGTTTCGCAATAAGGAAGAAAAGTCACGTCCCGCGCGGCGTTTCACGATGCGACTCGTGTGTTCTTTGCTGTAGCCGAGAGAATCCGCAAAACCTTGCAGGGAAGCGTCCTGTATATGCGCTCGAAAATATTCTTCCAGCCGCGCGCAAAAGGCGCTGTCCGTGAGCGGGGTTTTGCGGCAGAGCTCTGCAAACAAAAGGGTGAGACAACAGGGGATCGTGACTTCTGCCCGTTCATCCCGAATGTATTCCTTTAAAATCTTGAAGAGCATGTATTCCGCGCTTTCGCCAACCTCCTCAAAGAGCAGAACATCTTCGGGCAGTGTATTTTTCGAGGAATTTTCCGCAAAGGGAGCAAGTTCTCTTGTTGTCTTTTCGAAGAGTGCGGGAGGGATGATGAATTTAAAGATGAGATCGGCATCTGTACAGCGCGCGATGCTGTGTACAGAGTTCGGCGGCAGAATGCAGAGCTGTCCCGAGAGGAGCGGAAGGCGAAAGAGCGCCCCGTCTTTGCCGCGTATCTGCTGGACGCAAGTTCCGCGGTGCGCATAGATCAGCTCAAAAAACTCCTGTGCGTGCAGGTAGGGGCGTTGGCTGGTCGTGTGTCGGTGTACGGAGAATTCGTCAGAAAATCGAACGGGAAGAACGGGAAAATCCGCGATCCCTTCTTCTGACGCAAAAAAATCCCGCCCGGTGAGTCCGCGTTCTTTTGCGGCGCGGAGGATCTCGTCGGCGTTTCTGAATTCTCTTCTTGCTGCAGAGAGGATCTTTTCCTCCGATGCGGCAACATCCGCATCTTCCTTTTCGTGTTTTTCCGCGATAGACGCAAACTGTTCTTCCAATTCCTTGCTCCTGTTGTTTTTTTTTTCAAGCCTTTTCAAGCGAAAGAGTTTCGCACAAAAAGTCGGCCTTTGTTTTTCTGTCCTTTTTTGCTTTGAGCATGGGCTCGTCTCAGGAAAATGTTCAGCGGATTTATACGACAATAATACTAAAACTGTCTTTCATTTTTATTGAACTTATAACTCAGCTTCGCGGCGGCGTGATTTTTTCAAAGATGATGTTGTCCGTATAGGGTCGGATGCGTTCGCGTTCTTCCTCGCTTCGCACGGTCCAGCCGAGTACGGGTGTGCCTTCTTCGCGCAGAGCAGCGACGCGCGCGGAGGGAAGGGTGCGGACGTCATAACTGATAAAATCGGGTTTGGTGAGTGCGTGGAGCGGCATCTGTTTGAGAAAATAATTTCGCGGAGAAAAGTGCTCGCTGCCGCACCCGAGCTGACCGCGCAGGATGTGCGGAGCGCGTTTTCTGATCTCATTGACGTAGAGCGGGTGAAAGGACTGCAGGGCAAATTCGCCGCGGTATCCTTCGAGCGCGCGGAGCACTTCCTTGACGGGGCTTTTTCGCGGCACGTCTTTGATCTCGATGAGAAGAGGCGTTTTGCCGTTCACGAGCTCTAAAAATTCCGAAAAGGTCGGTATCTTTTCCTTGCCGCCGCCGAGGGAAAGTTCTTTGAGCTCGGAAAGCGTAGTTTTTCGCACGATGCCGTCCTGTCCCGTCATGCGGCGAAGTTCGGCGTCATGAAAGAGGACGAGCGCGCCGTCTTTTGTCGTGCGCACATCCGTTTCGATCGCGTAGTCAAGCGCGATCGCGCGTTCAAAGGCGGAGATGGAGTTTTCGGGGATGCCCGCATTTTCGTCGAATGCGCCGCGGTGTGCGATCGGCGTTGTGAGCAGGAAGCTGTCTTTCGGGATTCGCATGTTTTCTTTCCTCCTGTGTTCAAAAAATATTGTACCACGGCGCGGATTTTTTCGCAATTCATTTGCCAATTTTGCGCAAATTTACTATAATAAAAGGGAATCTTTATCGGCATTTTTTCTCCCGAACGGGAGATCGAAACGGAGCAAAGCATGGCAAAACCGAGTAAATTAATCCGAAACTTCTGCATCATTGCGCACATCGACCACGGAAAGAGCACGATCGCCGACCGTATCATGGAATTGACGGGGCAGGTTTCTGCCCGCGATATGGAAGATCAGCTTCTCGATTCTATGGACCTCGAGCGTGAGCGCGGCATCACCATAAAACTGACGCCCGTGCGCATGTATTATAAGGCGGACGACGGAAACGAATACGAATTCAACCTCATCGATACACCGGGGCACGTTGACTTCACGTATGAAGTCTCCCGCTCTCTCGCAGCGTGCGAGGGGGCGATCCTCGTTGTCGATGCGACGCAGGGCATCGAGGCGCAGACGCTTGCAAATGTCTACCTGGCGCTGGAAAACGATCTCGAGATCCTGCCTGTGATCAACAAGATCGATCTTCCTTCCGCGGATATCGAGGGCACGCGCAAGGAGATAGAGGATGTCATCGGGCTCGATGCTTCTTATGCTCCCTGTGTTTCGGCGAAGGAGGGAACAAATATACGCGACATTTTAGAGCAAATTGTTGCGCATATTCCTTCTCCGGGCGGGGATACCGAGGCGCCGCTCAAGGCGCTGATCTTTGACAGTTATTACGACAACTATAAGGGCGTCATATTATTTGTGCGCATTAAAGACGGCAGTGTGCGTGTGGGCGATCAGATCAAGACGTTCCGCTCGGACAAGCAGTTCGATGTCACCGAAGTCGGCGCATTCAGCCCCAAGCTCACGCCGAAGGACATCCTTCGCGCGGGGGAAGTCGGTTACATTGCGGCGAGCATAAAGAGCATTCAGGATGTTGCAGTCGGCGATACGGTGACGAACGCGCTTTCGCCTGCGCCTGAGCCGTTGCCGGGGTATAAAAAAGTACAGCCCGTAGTGTTTTGCGGGATCTATCCGCTGGACGGAAGCAAGTTCAACGATCTGAAGGATGCGCTCTTAAAACTACAGCTCAACGATGCGGCGCTCATCTTTGAGCCGGATACGTCCGTCGCGCTCGGTTTCGGCTTTCGGTGCGGTTTTTTGGGGCTTTTGCATATGGAGATCATCCAGGAACGCATCGAACGCGAGTTTGCGCTTGATATTATCACAACGGCGCCGAGCGTGTCTTATCTAGTCCACAAGACGGACGGAGAGGAGTTCTTCGTCGACAATCCGTCGCATCTCCCGCCTCCCGAGGACATTGATTATATGGAAGAGCCGATCGTCCGCGTGGAGTTATACTCGCCTCCCGAATACATCGGCTCAATCATGGATCTCTGTCAGGAAAAGCGAGGAGTTTTCAAGGACATGACATACCTCGACGCCAAGCGCGTCAAGCTGTTGTACAGGCTCCCGCTCAATGAGATCATCTATGACTTTTTCGATCAAGTGAAGTCGCGCACACGCGGATATGCGAGTTTTGACTATGAGATCGTCGGCTATGAAAAGAGCGAACTCGTCAAGCTGGACATTCTCCTGAACGGGGATGTCTGCGATGCGCTCTCCATGATCGTGCATAAGGACAGGGCGTATCCGCGCGGGAGGGAGCTTGCGGAAAATCTCAAAGAGGCGATCCCGCGTCAGCTGTTTGAGATCCCCATCCAGGCGGCTGTCGGCGGAAAGATCATTGCGCGCGAGACGGTCAAGGCGGTCCGCAAAGACGTGCTTGCAAAATGTTACGGAGGTGACATCACGCGCAAGAAGAAGCTTCTTGAAAAACAGAAAGAGGGCAAAAAGCGCATGCGCAGCATAGGTTCCGTAGAGGTTCCGAGCGAAGTGTTCATGTCCATCTTAAAGACAAATAAGTGATCGGTTCGAGCGGCGGTGCATTGTGCCGCCGCTCATTGTTTAGGGTGTCTTTTTTTGGCTTCTACGCTTTTTGCTGCGTGCCGGTGCGTTTTGCTTTAATAAAACCCGTTGATTGATTTATCTTCAATTTTTCAGGAAAAACCGCGTTTTTTTGGTATTTTCAATGTACTATGTCAGACATAATTGCATAAAAAGTAAAAAGGATGGAGACAGGAGCACATGAATTTTTTTGATAGAGTCTATGCAGCAGTGGAGAAAATTCCGCGAGGAAAAGTTGCCTCTTACGGACAGATTGCGGCGATGTGTTCCAGTCCGCGTTCTTCTCGTGCAGTGGGATATGCTTTACATGTCAATCCGCGCCCCGGAGTCATTCCATGTCATCGGGTCGTCAATCGGGAGGGGCGGCTTGCGCCTGCCTTTGCCTTCGGCGGCGCTGAGGTACAAAAAATGCTCCTTGAAAAAGAAGGGATCGAAGTCAGTTGTGTCGACGGCTTGTTTTATGTGGACATGAGTAAATTCGGTTGGAATCCGTAATTTTGGCAGGGCCTTTTTTTGGGCGACGGAAGAAGAGATTAAAAAAATTTTTCTACTGCGTCGATTGTCTTTGCATCCGCTTTTTCAGAGATGCGGTCGGGTTAAAAAATCTCAATAATATGGCGACGTGTTTCAGGCATAGTATTTGATATATCTGAAATTAAAATGATTTACTGATGGCTTGATCAGTTTTCAGCAATTGATTTGGATGCATTTAAAAGAGGTCATTCAAAAAAGAAGGCCGCTTTTTTCGCGGCAAAAGGAGAAGAGATGGCTGGGATCTATATACATATTCCGTTTTGTAGGTCGAAATGCAGGTATTGTGATTTCACTTCTTACCCGGGAAAGATCGGGTTTGCCGAGGCATACATGGCGTGTGTCTACAAGGAGATGAAACTTCGCGCCGAAGCGCTTAAGGGGAAAAAGATAGAAACCGTCTATTTCGGAGGGGGAACGCCTTCCGTCATTGACGCAAAACTGATTTTGGGCAGTATGCGTCGCATCCGCGAATGCTATGACCTTGCCGAAAATGCTGAGATCACGATCGAGATAAACCCGGGAACGATCGATGCAGAATCGGTGAGGGTCTATAAAGATGCGGGGATCAACCGCTTTTCCGTCGGATTGCAGTCCGCAAACGACGCGATTTTGGAGGACATCGGGCGCATTCATACGGCAGACGATTTTAAAAAGGCGTGTGAATTGCTCGGTGATGTAAACAAGAGCGCAGACATCATGATCGGTTTGAAAGGGCAGAAGGATTCGGACATCCGCGAGGCGATAGAACTTTCCGAGCGATGCGGAGTAAAACATATTTCGATGTATGCGCTCACGCCTGAGGACGGCACGCCGATCTACACCGATTATCTTAACGGAGAGCTTCCCGATTCGGACGAGGTTGCGTCGCAGTATGATTTTGCGAGGAAAATGCTTTCCGAAAAGGGGTTTGTGCGCTACGAAGTCTCCAATTTTGCGAAAAAAGGATTCGAGTCGCGGCATAATTTAAATTACTGGCGCCGCGGTGAGTATATCGGTTTCGGCGTCGCGGCGAGTTCCTTTTTGAAGGGGAGAAGATTTACGAACACGCGCGATCTGGACGACTATATCAAATGTATTCTCTCCGATCATTTCCCCGTTGTCGACGATGAAAAGATCGAAGGGGAGGATGCAAAATTTGAGACGGTTATGCTTGCTTTCCGTACTTCCGAAGGGTTGTCGCTTGAAGATTATCGCCGTGTTTTTGGCTCCGATTTTGCTTCCGATTTCTTCGATGCGCTGAAAAAACACAGGGATCGACTTGAACTTACAAACGGACGTATACGGATAAAGGATGAATTTTTATATGTTCAGAATGAGATTTTAATGGATTTTTTGCACTGATGCGATGTATTATGCCTGACATATATCCCTAAAAATCAGCCATTTGTGCTATTTCCAAGTTCTTAGACTCGATCATGGTAAAACTCTTCGACATAAAGAAAACAACAAACTTGCAGTCGTTGCCGTCAGTGTCCTGCATGTTTTTCGGATCTTTTTGCTGTGCTTTGGGATCGCGGCTCTTTCTGCGATTTTTCCGCTTGTCCGCATGCTCAGGCTTCAGCCGGTCGATGTCATTTCAAAAAAGTAGTTTTTTTGCATTCCTTTTTATCGGACGGAATGCGGACGAATGCAAGAAAAAACCTCCACGTTAAATCAGACGGATGTTCCGACGGGAAGATCGCTGAAAAGGCGGGAGGTTTTTTCTGTATTTTTACATCAGAAGGCGGGAAAGATTTTGTCTTAAATCTGATAATTTTATGAGACGGTTTTTATTTTGTTCCGAAGTTTAAGCTTTAGTTTAATTTTTTGTCGCTCGGGCAAGCGCTTGCGGGTTCGATCATTCTCTCGTCGCGACGATCTCGCCCGTCACTGCATCGGCGAGGAGACTGTAGCATCCGCCGTCGCGGTCGATGAGCCCGACATAATAATAGCATTGTTCGTTTTCATAGAGAAGGCGGACATAGATCTCGCCGCAAAATTCGCTTCCGCGCATCATCGAAGCGATGCGATCTTTTTCGCTTTCCTGTACGGCGGCGAGCAATTTTTCTAAGGAGAGGACCTCCTCACTTTTGATGCTTGCTGCGCAGACTTCGGCAAGCGTCTCTTTTTCCTCGCCGAGGATCTTGAAGGTGATCTCGCTCTCTTTCGGTTCGGGCAAAGAGAGAGAACAGGTGTGTACCATTCGTACACTGTCAAAGCTGAGCTGCGAGCTGTATTTTTTTCCGTCTATGGTATATTCGACAGAATAAGTCACGGTGTTGTCTGCCGCGGAGAGGGTCACTTCAAACAGATCGGTCATCTCTCCGACATTTCCGTCCGAAACATAGGGATATTCGCGTGTAGACCATGCCGCAAACACGGAATAACTTTCCTGGGTGCCCATGTAGATGTTGCTCCTGTATTCAGAGACGGATGCTTTTAGCGCGTCCGTGTCAGAGCAGGCGGAAAGCGCAACCAGCGCAGCCGCGGCGAGCAGGCCGCATAAAAACTTTTTCATTGTTCACCTCGCGTATTTTTTGTTGCACTCTATTTTATTTTTGTTTGTCGGAAAAAATGATATTTTTTTCTTCATAGCACTATTTTTTTTGCCATAAGGTTGATTTTTTTGCCCGCGTGTGCTAAAATAGTTCAAATACGAAAACAATCCGCGAGCCCGATCGGCTGAACGGGCTTTCGCATAAAAACGAGGGGAGAACGCATTGGGTAAACTGATTGCCAAAACGGCGGCGTTGACGCTTGCCTGCATACTTGCGGTGCTGTTGGTGCTGTTCGGCGTATTCAGCCTCTTTTTCCCCGGTGTCATGGTCAGCCTGACGGACAGCCTCGGGCTGGAAGGGCCTTGCGCGACGTACAGCATTTCTCTGTACAACCGCACCGGCAAAGCGGACGATCTTGCCGATGCGCTCGAGCGCAGTTATGCGGCAGAGCATTATGGCGACGTCGCGGAATACGGCGTCATCTTTCTCAACAGAGTGGATTTTTACGATTTTTGTGCTCTGCGCGACGAGAGCTTTTCCGAATCTGATCCCGATTATGAGGCGGGGACATATGTCCAGCACGTCTTTGGGATCGTCTCTGTTTCCCTTTATAAGAGAGGGGATGCGGAGGAAGCACTTTCTGTCGCCATCGATGCGATGGATGAAAACCTTCCTACGACTACGGCGTTCGGCTATCTTGCTGTCGAGGCGATGGCTGCCGAAGACCGTGAGTTCTGCAACACCCTTCTCTCCGTTCTTGAATTTCAGGTGGACGGAGACAGTCATTCCGCACTTCTCGAGCTTAAACACATCCTCGAGCAGTTCTGCGCGGAGACGGAAGGGGACACATAATTTTTTTGATAACCATTTTTTACCATACAACAGATCAAAAAGGAGAAACGCTTATGAACAAGATTGTGCAGGAAGGCCTTACTTTTGACGATGTGCTGTTGATCCCCGCCGCTTCCGACGTGCTTCCGTCGGGCGTCAATCTCAACACGCAGCTCACGGACGATCTCAAACTCAACATCCCTCTTTTGAGTTCGGCGATGGACACCGTCACGGAAAGTAAACTTGCCATTGCGCTCGCGCGGGAGGGCGGTATCGGCATCGTTCATAAGAACATGAGCATCGAGGAACAGGCGAGCCAGGTCGACAAAGTCAAGAGGAGCGAGCACGGCGTCATCACCGATCCTTTCTTTCTCGCGCCCGACAACAGCGTGCGCGAGGCGGTCGCGCTGATGGAGCGCTACAAGATCAGCGGCGTTCCCATCACGAAGAACGGCAAGCTCGTCGGCATCCTCACCAACCGCGATCTCCGCTTTGAATCCAACTACGATCAGCCCATCGACAATATCATGACGAAGGAGAACCTCGTCACGGCTCCTGTGGGCACCTCTTTGGAAGAGGCGCAGAAGATCCTCGGCAAACACAGGATCGAAAAACTTCCCATCGTCGACAAAGACGGCTATCTCAAAGGCCTGATCACGATCAAGGACATCGAAAAGAGCATCCAGTATCCCAACTCCGCGCGTGACAAAAACGGCAGGCTTCTCGTCGGCGCGGCTGTCGGCACGGCCGCAAACACGATGGAGCGCATTGCCGCGCTCGTCGCCGCAAAGGTTGACGTCATCACCGTCGATACGGCACACGGCCACAGCAAGGGCGTCCTCGAAGAGGTAGCAAAGATCAAGGCGAAATACCCCAACCTTCCGCTCATCGCGGGCAACGTCGCGACGGCGGAGGCGACCAAGGCGCTCATCGACGCGGGCGCGGATGTCATCAAGGTCGGCATCGGCCCCGGTTCCATCTGCACGACTCGAATCGTCGCGGGCATCGGCATGCCGCAGCTCACCGCAGTGATGAACTGCGCGGAAGCCGCGGACAAGATGGGCAAGCGCATCATCGCGGACGGCGGCATCAAGTACAGCGGCGACATCGTCAAGGCGATCGGCGCGGGCGCTTCTGCGGTCATGATCGGAAGCCTGTTTGCGGGCACGCTGGAGAGCCCCGGCGAGATCGAGATCTATCAGGGCCGTTCCTTTAAGGTCTATCGCGGCATGGGTTCGCTCGGCGCGATGTCGGCAGGCAGCAAAGACAGATATTTCCAGGAAAATGCACAGAAATTTGTCCCCGAGGGCGTGGAAGGCCGCGTTCCTTACAGGGGGAGCCTTGCGGACATCGTCTTCCAGATGCTCGGCGGGCTTCGCGCGGGCATGGGCTATTGCGGCATGCACAACATCGACGAGATGCGCAAAAAGGCGAAATTTGTCCGCATCACCAACGCAAGCCTTGTGGAGAGCCACCCGCACGACATCTCCATCACGAAAGAATCCCCGAATTACAGCCCGAGAGGCCTGTAAGCAAGGAAAGAAGATGTACCGCCACGGCCGCGGTACATTCTTTTCTGTTTAAAATGTACATTTCAAAGACAAAACGAATAAGTACGGAGTAGAGAATGCAGCATCAGAGAGTTTTGATTTTGGATTTCGGCGGACAGTACAATCAGCTGATCGCCCGCCGTGTGCGCGAGCAGGGCGTCTATTGTGATCTTGTCCCGAGCGACAAGAGCCTCGAGGAGATCCGCGCATACGATCCCATCGGCATTATTTTTACGGGCGGGCCCAACAGCGTTTACGGCGAAGGCGCGCCCACAGTGGATGCGGGCATCTTCTCGCTCGGCATTCCCGTCCTCGGCATTTGCTACGGCTGTCAGCTCATCGCGCATACGCTCGGCGGCAAGGTTACGCACGCTGACACGCGCGAATACGGCAAGTGCGAGATCTCTTACGGCGCCAGCCGACTTTTTAAAGGGATCGCGTCCGAGAACATCTGCTGGATGTCGCACACCGATTACGTCAGCACCGTGCCGCAAGGATTTAAGGTGACCGCGACGACGGCGACCTGCCCGGCGGCGGGATTTGAAAACGATTCAAAAAACATCTACGGGATCCAGTTCCATCCCGAAGTACACCATACCCGCGAGGGCGACAAGATCCTGCGCAACTTTCTCTATGAGATCTGCGGCGCGGCGGGGGACTGGACGATGTCCAACTTTGTCGAGGAGCAGGTCGCACTGCTCAAAGAGAAGCTCGCGGGCAAGCGCGTTCTCTGCGCGATGAGCGGCGGCGTCGACAGCGCCGTTGCAGCGACCCTCGTACATCGTGCGGCGGGGGGAAATCTCACCTGCGTCTTCGTCGATCACGGTTTTCTGCGCAAGGGCGAGGCGGAAGAGGTCGTCTCCGTCTTCCGCGACGGCCTCGGGATGAAACTCGTCAAGGCGGACGCCTCGGCGCGCTTCCTGGAAAAACTCAGAGGCGTTTCCGATCCCGAGAAAAAGCGTAAGATCATCGGCGAGGAGTTTATCAAGGTCTTTGAAGAGGAATCCAAAAAGATCGGTGCCGTCGATTATCTCGTACAGGGCACCATTTATCCCGACGTCATCGAGAGCGGAAAGGGTAAATCCGCGGTGATCAAGAGCCATCACAACGTCGGAGGGCTTCCTTCCGTCGTCGATTTCAAGGAGATCGTCGAACCGCTCCGCGACCTGTTTAAAGATGAGGTCCGCAAAGTCGGCACCGAGCTCGGCCTTCCCGATTCCGTCGTGCGCCGTCAGCCTTTCCCCGGCCCCGGCCTTGCCATCCGCATCATGGGCGAAGTCACGCCCGAGCGGCTCGAGACCCTGCGCGATGCGGACTTTATCCTCCGCGACGAGATCGCAAAAGCGGGGCTCGACCGCGAGATCTGGCAGTATTTTGCGGTGCTCACTTCTACGTCGACGGTCGGCGTCATGGGCGATTCCCGCACCTATGAGCCCGTTATTGCGCTGCGCGCGGTCACGAGCGTGGACGCCATGACGGCGGATTGGGCGCGCATTCCCTACGACGTTCTCGAGCGCATCAGCACACGCATCGTCAACGAAGTGGAACACGCCAACCGAATCGTATACGACATCACGTCAAAACCTCCCGCAACCATAGAGTGGGAGTAAAAAGTTCTTCGTGCGGAGCGCCGCGCGGATACGAAACAGAGAAAAATTCAAGGAGATATACGATGGAAAACAACAAACGCCCCGAGAACATGGAGCGCATCAAGACCGCCGCACAGGCGGAGAAGTTCATCGAAGAGCAGGTCGCGGCGGTCCGCGCACAGGTCGGAGACAAAAAGGTGCTTTTGGCGCTCTCCGGCGGCGTGGATTCTTCTGTCGTGGCGGCGCTTCTGATCCGCGCGATCGGCAAACAGCTCGTCTGCGTGCACGTCAACCACGGTCTGCTCCGCAAGGGCGAGCCCGAACAGGTGGTGGAGGTGTTCCGCAACCGCATGGATGCCAACCTCATCTATGTGGACGCGGTGGACCGCTTCCTCGACAAACTCGCGGGCGTCGCGGAGCCTGAGAAAAAGCGCAAGATCATCGGCGCGGAATTTATCCGCCTGTTTGAGGAAGAAGCTAGAAAGCTCGAGGGCATCGAGTTCCTTGCGCAGGGCACCATCTATCCCGACATCCTCGAAAGCGGTCCCGTCAAGGCGCATCACAACGTCGGCGGTCTTCCCGAAGATCTCAGATTCACGCTCGTAGAACCCGTCAAATTCCTGTTTAAAGACGAGGTCCGCGTTGTCGGCAAGGCGCTCGGCCTTCCTGACGGCATGGTTTACCGCCAGCCGTTCCCCGGCCCCGGCCTGGGCGTGCGCTGCCTCGGCGCGATCACGCGCGACCGCCTCGACGCGGTGCGCGAATCTGACGCCATTCTCCGCGAGGAATTTGCCAAAAACGGCCTCGAGGGCAAAGTTTGGCAGTATTTCACCGTCGTGCCCGATTTCAAGTCGGTCGGCGTGCGCGACAACGCGCGTACTTTCGAGTATCCCGTGATCATCCGCGCGGTCAACACCGTCGACGCGATGACTGCGACCGTCGAGGACGTTCCCTTTGCGCTCCTGCAGCACATCACCGCGCGCATCACGAGCGAAGTCAAGGGCGTCAACCGCGTTCTCTATGACCTCACACCCAAGCCCTGCGGCACGATTGAGTGGGAGTAATGCAACATTTATTTTAAAATTGTTGAGTATAGAAAATACCTTTGCGAAAATTTTTGCAAAGGTATTTCTTTTTTTGCTTGGATGTGCTATACTAAGGTGATGTCTTTTTACTCTTTTTAAAATCAGGTAAACGGACACGGGTGGAAAATGACCGAGATGACCGCTGAGGAGATGTATGCGTGCATAGCGAGCCATAAGGAGCCGGACAAGCAGTTTTTTCTCGATCTTCTGGACGAGGAGAAACAGCGGGCCTGGGAAAGCCGCCGCGTCGAGGCGCTTATGGGACTGCTCAAAGTGATTTACATCAACAAGCTCAAACTCAAGATCCGCGAGGCGCAGGAGGAGATCGCGCGCATGCGTGCAGAAGATTTTTCGGCGGAAAATTACCGTCAGATCATCGCGCAGAATGCGGCGATACGAGGCTGGCGTCAGGAGATCGAAGGGTTCAAGGGCTTTTTTGTCGAGCCGTATTTTGCACGCATGGATCTCTATGACGACAAAGAGGGATACAACAGCTATTACATCGGGAAAAAGGGGGACATCAATCTCGAGATCATCGACTGGCGTGCGCCGCTTGCGCGAAAGTATTATCAAAAGAGCCAGATCAATTTTTCCATCAACGATTACAGCTATAAACTCATTCTCCGCCGCGCGCTCCGCACGGCGAACGGAAGGTTTCTCGATTTCAAGAACGAATATCTGAGCGTGCGCGACTATCTGACCAAGGAAGAGATCGCGGGCAGGGACGAAGAGATCATTTTTGATCCCTATCTCAAAGAGATCCTGCGATCGCGCAAAGAAAGTTCTGAGATCACCGACATCATCGAGACCATCCAGGAAAAGCAATACGAGATCATCACAAAACCCGAGCGGGACAGTTTTGTCCTGCAGGGATGTGCGGGAAGCGGCAAGACGATGATCCTGCTTCACCGCCTCAGCTTTCTGATGTACAATAACGAGAACCTGCGCCCGCGAGACGTGCTCGTGATCACGCCCAGTGATTCATTCAATGCTTTTATAGACGAGCTCTCGCAGGTACTCGAACTGGAAAAGATCAAGACGAACACGATCGAGGAATATTTCCTTCTTCTTCTGAAAAACGTGGGCGTGGACATCGCGGAAAAGATCGCCGCTTCGCCGCGGCCGCCCGCAGGTTATGCGGCGTACGTCTATTCGGACAAATTCTACAAAGACGTGCAAAACCGTCTTTCAAAGATCTACGACGGCATCCTCGGGCTCTTTGCAGGCGAGGAGTGCGCGGCATACATCGAAGAAGTGCTGCAAAGTTGCCGCGACCAGCTTTCCGCCTTTGCGGCTATCCGTAACGCGAGCGTGCGCGTGCGCAGAGCCGTGCTCGGTGAGATCAAGGAGCGTCCCGAGGGCGGGCTGTACTACACCAAGCCGTTCCGTGAACTCATGAACGAGGTCACTGCTGCCGAGGAATTTTTTGCAAACGACTTAAAGAGTGAAAAAATAAAGAATTATAGCGTGTTTTATCGCCGTATCCTCTCGTTTTATCGTGCGGGGACATTTATTTCACGGCACGGGAAAGGGATCTGCGCAGATGCGGGGCGCGATCTGATGCATCTTCGCGAGACGGTGGAAAAGGAGATCCTCGACCTGCGCCGTTACAAGATATTCCGCGGCGGCATGGAGGTGGAGACCTATGCGGACCGCATCGCGCGCCGCGGCGAGCTTCTGGAAGAGATCGACTCGGTAAAAAACAGCATCGTGCGAGTTTCGGAGGGCTTTGACCGCTTTGTCGAACTGTTCGAGGTGCTGCGCGGAAGCGACTATTTCACGCGCATCGGAAAATGCGGCACCAGCCTGGAGCTCGCAAGGCTTTTTTATAAGGAGATCGTCCGCAAGGCGAAAAACAAATTCGGAATGGGCAAGGGATTGGTCCGCTGTGATGCGTATGTGGTCTGCCTCATCCTCGCGTTTCTCGGCGAAAAGCTGGAACCGCGTTTCGGGCTTGTGTTCGTGGACGAGGGACAGGACATCTCCGCCAACGAATACAGACTCCTGCGCATGATCAACGAGGACGCCGCCTTCAACATCTACGGCGACCTCGCGCAGAACATCACAAAGTACCGCGGGCTCACCGACTGGTCGAGCGTGCTGGACGGCCCCGTCTATACGCTGGATCAAAACTACCGCAACACCAATCAGATCGTGGAATACGTTTCAAAGATCTTAAAGATCGCGATGAAGCCCATCGGCTTCGACGGCCCTGAAGTCGTGCATATCGGAGTGCGGGGGATCAGCGCCTTTTTCCGCGATAAAAAGGGATTGAAAGCGGTGATCGTGCCCGAGCACGCCCTGGAAAAATACCGCCGCAAGAGTTACAACGTCGTCGGAGAGAGCGGCCGGATCTCCAAGGCGCGCATCAATATCATGACTGTGTATGAGTCAAAGGGTCTGGAATTTTCTTCCGTGGTCGTCGCCGATGAGGGCATGACCGTGCACGAGCGCTACATTGCCTATACGCGCGCTCTCAAAGAGCTCGCCGTTGTGAGGGAGAACGATAATGGAAAATAAGACTGCGTTTTTGCTGGATGCGGATGAGACGGTACTTGATTTTATCCGCTCGTCAAAAGAGAGCATTTTGTCTGCGATGAGCATGGCAGGGCTTTCTGCGATCGAAGGGGAATATGCCCTGTTCAAGCGCATCAACGACGGCTTGTGGCGGGAATACGAGCGGGGCGAGGTGAGCAAGGCGCGCCTTGTCGTCGAGCGCTTTGCGCGCCTGTTTGAACAGACGGGCGTTTCGGCAGACCCTGCATCCGTCAATCGTATCTATTTTACGACGCTCAGCCGCACGGGATATCTTCTGCCCGGCGCGGACGAGTTTCTGACGGCGCTCTCTGCGTGCGGAAAGGTGTTCCTCGTCACGAACGGCACACCCGCGGCGCAGTACGGAAGACTTGACGCACTCGGCATCCGCGGCCGCTTTGACGGGATCTTCGTCTCGGACGAGATCGGCTATGCCAAGCCTGATCGCCGATTTTACGAATATGTGTTTTCGCACACGGGGCTGTGCGCGGAGGATTGCCTCGTCATCGGCGATTCGCTCTCTTCCGACATCCGCGGCGCGAACAATGCGGGCATCGAGAGCATCTGGTACGCACCGAACGGCGGGAAGCCCGAAGGCGCGGTCCCCGATCACATCGCGCGAAGTTATACGGATATTCTTTCGGTCGTCAAAGATCGCATAAAAAGATAAGTCAGTGAGCGAAGTCCGAAAAACGGCTTCGCTTTTTTTGTATTTAAGCGGGGAAAAAGAGGGAATAACAGAGCTTGTTTGCGGCCAAAGAAAAAGGGATACAGCACTTGCAAAAAGCGCTCCGTTGTAGTATAATAAATGAGAAAGAATCAAGCGGCCGCGTGCCGCCGTTTTCGGGGTGCGCGCGGTTTGGAGGAGTCAGATGGCAGGCAAAAAGACAGTTAAGACAACATTAAAAGAGAACATTGCCCTCAACGTCCGCATTAAGCCCTTTTACGGGTATGCGGATTATTTCAGCCGCGTTCCGCTCTTCACGTCGTTGCAGCTCGCGTATTCGGGCACGGAGGCGGCGGAAGACCTGGATGTCGTCGTGGAATCGTCCGATGGTTTTCTGCTCCCGTTTTCCAAGCACCTTGACGAGGTGCCGTTTGAGAGCTCTGTCGAGATCGCAGTCGAGAATATCGTTTCGCCCGTTTTTTTGACCGAGCTCGGGGAGATCACCGTCTGTCCCGTCCGCGTGAGCGTATTGCACGGGAAAGATCTCGTTGCGGAGGTCTCCGCCGAAGTGACTGTCCTGCCATTCGATTACTGGTGCGGCAGGAGCGGGAATGCGGAGCTCTTGTCCTGTTTTGTCCGTCCCAAGATCGCCGACTGTGTGCGCGTTCTCACGGAGGCACAGGAACAGCTTTCCCGCTGGAACATCGCCTGCGAATGGCACGGATATCAGGAAGGGGACAAGAACAAGATCCGCCAGATGTGTGCGGCGATCTATGCGGCGATCAAGCGCCTCTCTATTGAAAAATCTGCGGCGGAGTTCAATTATGCGGACCCCGTACCCGTCGGCGACATCACTAAGGTGCTCAAAAACAGGGTGGGCACTTCCTTTGAGCTCGTCCTGTTTTTTGCCTCCTGTCTTGAATGCGCGGGCTTGCATGCCGTCATTGCCGTTGGCGAGAAGAGCGTCTCCTGCGGCGCGTGGCTTTATGACAACTGTTTTTCTGACAGCGTGAGTGACGACGACGACCTCTTGCGCAAGTACATCGCGGACGGGATCAACAACGTCAGCATGTTCGACGCGGAGGACGTGTTTGCGGGCAGGAACGTCAACTACACCGCGGCGGAAAAGCACTTCGCGCAGAAGCTGGAAAACGGCTGGTTCGATACCGTGATCGACGTCAAGCGCTGCCGCCTTGCCCGCATTTTTTCGCTTCCGCTCAAGGTCAAGGGCATCAAGGGCTACGAACTGCTGGGCGAGGATGACACGGACATCAACGCCGCGCCCGAAAAACTTGCGGGGACGAGAAAGCTCAGTCTGGACGGCAAGGCTACAAAAAACAAGCAGTGGGAGCGCCGCCTTCTCGACCTCTCGCTGAAAAATGCCCTTTTGAATTTCCATCCGGGGAAGAACGTGTTGCACGTTCTCTCTGCGGACATCAACCGCACTTATGAGAATCTCGCTTCCGGAGAGGAGTTCCAGATCCTTGAAAAGACGGCTGACGTGCGCAATATGCTGCCCGTCGACAATTATTTCAATTCGATGCCCAACCTGACCGCGCTCACCGAGCTCGTTGAGATCGAGCTTCGCAACCGCCGCCTCCGCACGCATGCGGACGCGGATCATATCGCGGAGGTATTGCGCTATCTGATCAAAAAGGGAAAGACCGCAGAGGAAGAGACGGGCGCAAACGTGCTTTTTCTCGCGTTCGGGTTTTTGAAATGGTACGAATCGGACAGTGTGACGGAGGCGAAATATGCGCCGCTCGTTCTCCTGCCCGTTCGCATCTCGCGCAGCAAAGGAGGAAAGGGGTATTCCGTTTCTTTGGCGGAAGAGCGCATGCAGTTCAACACGACGCTGCTCGAGTTCCTCCTTCGTGAATTTAAGATAGACATACGCGGATTGGACAATCTGTCCGAGGGTATCCGCGTCTCCGAGATCATCGCCATGGTCAAGGCGGAGATCCTGAACATGAAGCGCTGGGACGTGCTCGACGACGTATATCTCGCCAGTTTTTCCTTTGCGCGCTTTGCGATGTGGAACGATGTGCGCAAGAACATCGACGTCTTCCGCAAAAATCCGCTGGTAAGCTCTCTTTTGAACAACCGGCTTGAGATCACGAACAACGTCTTTGAGGACAAATCAGAAGATGAGTTCTCGCCTTCGGAGATCTTATGTCCGCTGATCGCGGACAGCTCGCAGTTTGCGGCGATCGCAGAGGCTGTCGCAGGCGCGACGTTTGTCCTGCACGGGCCTCCCGGAACGGGCAAGAGCCAGACGATCACGAACATCATCGCCAACTGCCTCAACAACGGCAAGCGCGTGCTGTTTGTCGCGGAAAAACAGGCGGCACTCGCCGTCGTCAAAAAGAGACTTGACTCGATCGGCTTGGGCGATTTCTGCTTGCAGCTGAACTCCGGGAAGCTGGACAAATCACAGCTTCTCAAATCGCTGGATGCGACGTTAGACCTCGCACAGACGCCCGAAGAGAGCGGCGAATTTTTGTCCAAGAGCGAGCAGATCGAAGAGCTTCGCCGCTCGCTCAACGAACCCGTCTTTGCGCTGCACAAAAAGCGGCGTTTGGGTGTCTCGCTCTATGAAGGCATCCTGATCTATCTGCGCAACAAGAATGCGCCCGACGTGCTCGACATTGAGAGTACTTTCTATGACAGTCTCACCAAAGATAAGCTCGAGCTGTATGAGAGCATGCTTGTCGAGGTATCCGCGGCGGCAAAGCAGTGCGGCGGCGTCTACCGTTCTCCTTTTGAAAACGTCAATCTGAGCGAATACGACAGCGACGTGCGCAACCTCGTCTATTATTCTGCGGAAGTGCTCATTGCCGAGATCAAGCACCTGAAGAATTATCTCAGCCTGTTTCTCGATTTCTACCGTCAGCGCATCAGCTCGTTCACGCAGAAAAAGCTGGACACCCTCGTCCAGCTCGTAGACAAACTGCGCAGCGGCGACATCGACAAGTATTTTGACAGCGATGAGAATGAGTTTTACGTCTTTTTCAACGCGAACCGCCGTCTCGATCGACTGCTCGGCAATTATTTCAAGACATTCAAGGCGCTCATCGACCTTGACGTCGATCCCGCGGTGGTGGAGCAGGAGCTGGAAAACTGGGGCGAGAACTACAAGAGCAGCAAGGTGCTCGGCACCATCGCCAAGCGTCTTCGCCGCGTTGCCGTGGATAAGCTCGCGCCCGCAGACGAACGCAAATATATCGGCATCGTCGCGCAGATCTATGAAGATCTCCAGCTCGTGCGCAACAACACAAAACTTTCCGCAAATTTCTGTGACCGCGGCGGGCGTTTCAACTTCAGGCGCAGGGAGGAGTATTTCGACGACCTCAAAAAGATGCACGCGCTCGCGGAAGGCGTTTTCATGGATTACAATGCGGACAGCTTCAACAGCGTCTGCAATAAGTCTGTAAAGGGCGGCTATGCGCTTCCGCTTCTCGACGGCCTTCGCCGTTCGATCGTGGCATTCGAGGGTGCGGCGGATAACTTTGTAGCCGTGATCGAGGCAGACCGCGAAAAGTTCTACGACGAAGATCTGCTCGACTACTTCAACAGCAAGGCCGGCGCGCTCATCGACAACATCGACATGCTTGCCGCGTGGTGCATGTTCAAGAAGATCTCCGCGCGGCTCAATGCCGAGGGTCTCTCGTTTGTAACAGACTCTCTCGAATCGGGCGCGGTCACTTGGGAGAATATCCTCGACAGCTTCCGCAAAAACGTATATCGCAATTTTATCGAGACGAACATCGGCACCGATCCCGTGCTTTCCAAGTTTGCGGCGTCCGTGCTTGAGGAGAAGATCGATCTCTTCCGCAACCTCGACGAGCGCTTCACCCGTCTCTCAAAAGAACACATCCGAACAAAGCTGATTTCGGCGCTTCCGACGACCTCCACCGAAGGTCCGCTCAGTCTCGAGGTGCTCGCTTTCCAGCGCATCTTAAAGAGCAATATGCGCGGCATGACGGTCAAAGATCTGCTCGAAGAGATCCCCGAATTGTTCGGAAAACTCGCGCCTTGCGTGCTGATGAGCCCGATCACCGTGGCGCAGTATCTCAAGGCCGATCCCGATCTGTTCGACGTCGTCGTCTTCGACGAGGCGTCACAGCTCCCTACGAGCGAGGCGATCGGCGCGCTCGCGCGCGCAAAGAGCGCAGTCATCGTCGGAGACCCCAAACAGCTCCCGCCGACTTCCTTCTTCAGTTCGGGGTATGTGGACGAGGAGAACCTCGACGCGGAGGACCTCGAGAGCATTCTCGACGACTGTCTCGCGCTCAGTGTCCCCGAAAAACATCTCAACTGGCATTACCGCAGCAAGCACGAGAGCCTGATCGCCTTCTCCAACATCATGTACTACGGCAACAAGCTGTGCACCTTCCCGTCGCCCGACGCGATGGAGAGCAAGGTGCGGCTCGCACTGGTGGAGGACGGCATTTATGACAGGGGCTTTACCAAGCGCAACAAGCGCGAAGCGGAGCTTCTCGTCGAGGACGTCGTGCGCAGGCTCAAAGATCCCAAGCTCTCGCATTCCAGCATCGGCATCGTCACGTTCAGCACGGCGCAACAGGATTACATCGAACGCCGTCTTGCCGACGCACTCGCCAAAAACAAGCTCGAAGACGTCGCTTATGAGCGCGAGGAACCCATCTTTGTCAAGAACCTTGAAAACGTGCAGGGCGATGAGCGCGACGTCATCTTGTTTTCCGTTTGCTACGGGCCTGACCGTGCGGGCAGGGTCTCGCTCAACTTCGGACCGCTCAATCAGGTGGGCGGCTGGCGCCGCCTCAACGTTGCCGTATCGCGTGCAAGGGAGGAGATGGTCGTCTTCTCGTCCATGACCTCGGCGATGATCAACCTCTCCAAGACCAACAGCAAGGGCGTGGCGGGGCTCAAAGCCTTCCTCGAATTTGCCGAAAAGGGCAAGACGACGCTCGCCATCAATTCCGAGGAGCTCAAGACCTCTTCGGGCGGCGGTATCGGCAAATACATCGCAAAAGAACTCCGTAACTACGGCTACGAATGCCGCTATGACGTCGGCGTGTCCGAGTTCAAGATCGACTGCGCCGTCGTCGATCCGAAAAACAAAAAGCGTTTTCTGCTTGCGATCCTCTGCGACGGCGTCACGGCGAGCCGTTCGAGCGCCAAGGACCGCAACATCCTGCAGGTCCAGACGCTCAAGCTCAACAACTGGAACGTCGTGCGCCTGTTCACGATCAACTTCATCAATAACCCCAAACGTGAGATCAAAAAGATCAAAGAAATTTTGGACCGCCTGACGGGGATCGATCGTGCGGGGAAGGATTTCCTCTCAAAATACCGCAAGAATTACCGCTATGCAAAGGTTGACCAACAGCAGAACCTTTCCCAATACGTCACGAGCGGCGCAAACGACGCGCAGATAACGGCGCGGCTGAAGGCGATCGCGTCGGCAGAGGAGCCGCTCAGCGAAAAATTCCTGCTCAAGCGTTGCCTTTCCACGCTCGGCATCCAAAAATACGGCAGTAAAGTCGAAGAGAGAATGGGCAACCTGATCGGGCTTTGCGATCTCAAGCGCGAAGAGCTGTGCGGCAGGACCTATCTGCGCAAGACGGACAAATGCCTTGAATGTGACTTCTATCGCGTCGAGGCGGGAGACCCCGTCCGCAAATCGGAAGAGGATTTCACGCCATATGAGATGATCGCGCTCGTCAAAGGGCTTTTGGAAAACAAAGTCAGTTTGTATGCGGACGAGCTCGTCTCCCTCGTCTGTGCGGAGCTGCGCATTGCGCGCCCGAGCGACAGACTCGGCGAGTTCATCAACGAATGCGTCAACCTCGGCGTCGCGCGTTCGATCTTCGTTCGCTCGGTCAGCGACCGGATCAGTCTTTGCTGATGAAAAAATATCTCGTTCTCCTTCCGTTCACGTTTCTTGCGGTCCTTGTGATCGCCGCCTGTTCGCTTCTCGTCTGCCTCGCGCCGCCTCGCGGCGAGGGGCTTGCGGTGCGGGCAGAGGGGAGCATTTCCTTTGAGGATACGGTCACGGCAATGGTGCTCGGGGAAGACGTCGAGCGCCCGGGCAGTTATGTCGTTCCTTACGACTGTACCTATGGCGAGCTCTTTGCGCTCGCGGGTGCGCATTCGGACGCATACGATCTGCAAGAGCGTATCTCCTTTTCGGACGCCGTTTTCGTGAGCGGGAGGCTTATTTTCTACATCGTGGTTTAAAGGTGCCAAAACAGAGGAACGTGCGTATGTTCAGGCGTCGAGGGGAGCATTATCTGTACGAAGGGGACAGGGTGATCAATTTTCGCCCCGTCTTTTTCGGCGCCCTCGCAATGGGCGCGGGCATCGCTTCTTTCTGGTTTTTCGGGCTCGCCGCCCTTTGGGCGGATGTTCTGCTCGCGCCCGTGTTCCTCATTGCACTCTGTTTAAAAATATTCAAGCGCAAGGCGGTTTTCGGCGTATTGCTGTTTGCCGCCTTTTTGTGTTGTCTGTATTCCGTCGGCGTGCTTTCTCTTTCCATGCGCATTTCCTACTACGAGAGTTCGCCTGTCATTTCCGATTACTGCGCGGTCACGGGCGAGATCGCTGAGATCGGCGAGCGTGAAAACGGTCTGACGATCACGCTCGACAATTTGGAGGTCGTCCTTTCCGAGACGGCGGAAGAGCTCACGCTTTCGGGCAAGATGACCGTTTATCTGAGCGGCGAAGCGCAGCCGCGCATCGGGATGCGCGCCATGTTCGTCGGTTATGTCGAGACGGTCGACGTCTGTTCCTACGGCAGGATCAACACGAGTGCGGTGATCGCAAATGCGCGGTATCGCTCGTTTGTATCGGCGGAGGAATTTATCCTTCTCGGCGAAGGCCGCTTCGATCTGTTCAACGAGACGCGTGCGCACATCCGCGAGGTGCTATTTGACGGACTGGACGAACAGACGGCTTCTGTCGCGTACGCCATGCTTACGGGCAACAGTGCGTTTATGGACGAAGACCTCCTGCAGAATTTCCGTTACGGCGGGATCGCGCACATCTTTGCCGTCTCGGGACTGCACATCGGGCTCGTCTGCGGGCTCCTTCTCTTTTTGCTCAAAAAATTCCGTGTGCCCGCCGTCGTGCGTGTTCCGATCATCTTCGTCTGTCTTTTGTTTTATTCAGGCGTGTGCGGATTTTCGCCTTCGTCGGTTCGCGCGCTCGTCATGTGTACGGTTGTCCTCGCGACGGACGCCGCAGGGATCGGCCACGACAAACTGACAAACGTGTCGCTTGCCGCGATCGTCGTTCTGACCGTCAATCCCGTTCACCTGTTTTCGGTGGGCTTTCAGCTTTCGCTCGCCGCGGCGGCAGGTATCCTCGTTTTGGGAGGGGAGTTGGCGCGCCTTCTGCGTGAACATACGCCTGTTCCCCGAAAGATCGGTTCGGCGCTCTCCGTTTCCTTTTCCGCGCAGGTCGCAACCTTTCCCGTACTCATAGACTGTTTCGGATATGTTCCCGCGCTGAGTTTCTTTTTGAATCTCCTGTTTGTACCGCTGATCGGCGCCGTGTATACCATGCTGTTCTTCGGCGCGGTTCTTGCGTTTCTCTTCCCTTTTGCCGCCGCCTTCTTGCTGTATATTCCGGGATTTTTGCTTGAGCTTGCCGTCCTTCCCGTCTATGCCTTTGAATTCAAGGTCTTTCTCATCTGCGGATTTTCCTTCGGCGCGCTCTGTGCGGGGCTTTGGTATCTGATCGGTTTTCTGCTTTCCGACAAAGTCAATCTGCGCGCTTTCCCGAAGCTGTGCGGCGTCAGTGCGCTGAGCCTGGTCTTTGTCCTCTGTATGCTCGTGCGCAATGCGCTCTTTCCCTTCGATGCGGTGCTCACCGTTCATTCCTACTACGGCAGCGACGTCGCGATCCTCCGCGAAGGCGGGCAAATCACGCTCGTTTTCTTTTCCGAGCCGGATGAGTCGCACCTCGAACAGCTTATGCTCGAGGAGGGGATCCGCAGCTTAGACAACGTTCTCTTTCTCACAGACGCGGACACAGTCAATTTCGCACTTCCCGTGCTTCTCGAATATGCCGACGTCGACCGCGTTCTGCTCTGTGAGGATACCGTTCTTGCAGACAGCTTTCAATCGGTCGAGATCGTGCAGTGCGAGGGTTTTTTCTCGCTCGGCGATGCGCAGGCACATTATCTGGACGAGAGCACGCTGTATCTGAACGTGAACGGCTCGGCAGTGTTGCTGTGTTCTTCGTATGCGGGCGGGATGCTCCCAGCGTGCGATCTTCTCGTCTCGGAGACGGACGACGAGGAGCTCGCGGCGGCGTGCGGCGCGGCGGAGTGGGTCACTTTTGCAAAAAATGGGGGAAATTTGAGCGTTTACGATGCGGGTGACTTGCAAATTATGTGGAAAGATGCTATAATTTGCATCGGAAAACTTTGAAGGCAGAGCGTAAAATGAAGTTTGTGCTTTTTAAAAAGAGCCTGGAGGCGGGCGCGGATCCCATCTACCTCTTCGACGGCGAAGAGGAGTATTTCAAGGCGCGCGGGGAAGAAATGCTCCGCGAACGCTTTTTGTGCGAGCCCTCCATCAACTTTTCTTCGATGCACGGCGAAACGCTCAAGGGCAGCTCCCTGACTTCGCTCACCGCCGCCGCCGAGAGTTTCCCTTTTTTGAGCGAAAAGCGAATGGTAAAAGTGACGGATCTTTACCCGAGCGAGCACGATTACGAAAACTATCTTAAAAAGTATTTCGAAGATCCCCAGCAAAGCACCATACTGCTCATTGTCAATTCCCGTCCCCCGAAAGGCAAATACTTTGACCTGAAAAAGGCGCCGCATGTCACGCACGTCGACTGTTCCAGGGCGGACGAAGAGACGACGCTTCGCTGGATCTATACGCGTTTCAGGCGCGCGGGTATTTCGGCGGATACAGAATGTTGTGAGCGCGTCATGCGCTATTGCCTGTCCGACATGTCACGCATCGCGGGGGAGACGGACAAGCTCATCGCTTTTGCGGGCGAGGGCGGCGCGCTCACCGCAGAGGATGTGGATGCAGTCGTCTATCGTGATGCAGATTATAAATTGTGGGAGATGACCAATGCGCTCGGCATGAACAACAAGAGCCGCTATCTTTCCGTCCTTTCCGATCTTCTTTCAAAGGGGGTGGACGAGATGAGCGTGCTCAACACGCTGTGCGCCTATTACCGCACGCTCTACGAGATCCGCATTCTCCATAAGACGGACGCGGAGACCGCGCAGATCCTCGGCATGAAGGAGTATGCCGTCAAGGCAAACAGACGACAGTCGGGCGGTCTGAAAGAGGAATGGGTGCGCGAGTGCTATTTTTATTTGTTCGGAGCGATAAACGACGTCAAAAACGGTGTTTTGTCCCCCGAGGGGGCGCTTTTGAAGGCAAATGCAAAATTATTTTTCGGCGCGGAAGGAAATAACAGCCGATAAACGCGTCGAATCACTTTATTTTTTTGTCTGTTTCATTTATAATAGAGTAAGTACGAAGAAACCACGGAGAGATATATGAGTGAGTTTATACAAAACCTTAAAAACGTATTCATCCCGTTCACGGCGGTGGACGCGCTTGAGATCGTTCTCTTCGCGCTCGTGTTCTACTATGTATTCCGCATTCTCAAGAACAGCAACGTGCGCAGCGTCATCGTCGTTTTTGCGCTGCTCATCGTCGCGACCGCGATCATCTTCATCGCGAACGACGAACTGCGCGGGGACGCCTATCTCGTGATCCCGCTCGCCTGCGCGGGACTTGTGCTCGTCATCTTCAACGTGGAGGTCAAGCGGGACATCCTCAGCATGAACACATTTAATGTCCATTCCGAGAAACAGGGGCACCAGACATCTGTCACGCGGGACGAGGTGGAGCGCTATGTCTCCGACATCATCAAGGCGCTGCAGAACCTTTCCAAGGACAACATCGGCGCGCTCATTATCCTCGCGAACGACAACATCCCTTCGCAGGTGCTCGAAAGCGGCGTCATCCTCAACGCGAACATCTCTTCGCAACTCATCGAGGGCATCTTCTTTCCGAAGGCGCCTCTCCATGACGGAGCAATGATCATCAACAACTATAAAATCGAAGCGGCGGGTTGTTTTTTGCCGCTCACGCAGAACGTCAACATCCCCAAAGAATTGGGAACCCGCCACCGCGCGGGCATCGGCATCACGGAGACTGCGAACGTGATCGCACTCATCGTCTCGGAAGAGACTGGCATCATCACGATCGCGCAGCGCGGAAAGATCTCGCGCTATGCCGACTATGACCTCCTGAAGAGGACGCTCAGCGATTATTACTGGAAAGACCTCGGTGCGGAGGGGAGGAGAAGATCATGAGAGAAAAGAGCTTCTGGCGCAAGGTCGCAGGCATTTTTATCGACAATGTACCCATCAAACTTCTTGCGATCGCGCTTGCGGTCGTCGTGTTTGTGGTGATCAATTACGGCGTATAACGGAGAAACACAACAAATGAAGCACTGCATAGCCGCGCCCGAGATCCTTCTGCCCGTGCCTTCGGTCGATCTGTCCGCATGGGCAGTCATCGCCTGCGATCAACGCACATCCGACAGCAAATATTGGAGCGAGCTCGACAAATATGTCGGCGACCGTCCGTCCACGCTACGCCTCACCTTGCCCGAGATCTATCTCGACGAGAGCGAAGAGCGCGTCCGCTCCATCTGCGCGAACGTGCGAGATTACCGCGCACGCGGGCTCTTTCGCAAGCTTCCGCGCGGGTTCGTTCTCGTCAAACGAAAGACGCCCTTTTCGCCCGTGCGCTACGGCATCGTTCTTGCCGTAGATCTCGAGGCATATTCCTACGATAAAAAGAGCGACGCGCTCATCCGCGCGACGGAGGCGACCATTCTCGGACGCATTCCGCCCCGCCTGAAGATAAGAGAAGCGGTGGACGTTGAGTTTCCGCACATCATGCTTCTGTACAACGATCCGAAGGACAGTGTGCTCGGTCCGCTTAAGGGGGACAAAAACCTCGAAAAGCTGTATGATTTCGAACTCAACATGAACGGCGGACACATCGAGGGCAGATTTGTCCCTGACGTAAAGCCCGTCATTGATCGCTTTGAAGCGCTTATTGACGACGGGCTCCTGTTCATGGTCGGGGACGGAAATCATTCGCTCGCGACGGCAAAGGTCTCGTGGGAAAAGATCCGCGACACCCTCTCCGAAGAGGAGCGCGCCGTTCATCCCGCGCGCTTTGCACTGTGCGAGGCGGTCAACATCTACGACGACGGTATCCGCTTCGAGGCGATCCACCGTCTTGTCAAGGGGATCGACGTTCGGCGTTTTTCCGCTTCACTGACCCTTTCGGGCGATGCGGAAGGGGCCTTTGTCGCGGGCGGGAGAAAACACCCGCTTTCGCTTCCTTCCGACGCGGCTTCCGCGGTCGCGGCGGCGGACGAGGCGATCGCGAATTTCCTTGCCCTTGAGGGCGGGGAAGTCGACTATGTGCACGGCGAGCAGGCGGTGCTCGACTATACGCGGGAGCATGACGACAGCGCGGGCATTCTTTTGCCTAAGATGGACAAGTCCGAGCTGTTCGGACTGGTCGCAAAACACGGAAGCCTGCCGCGAAAGACGTTTTCCATGGGGGAGAGCGAGGAGAAAAGATATTACATAGAGGGCAAGGAGATAAAGAACATGAGCCTTACTGTCTGCAAATTCGGCGGTTCGTCCCTGGCGGACGGCAACAACATCACCCGCGTTACGGAGATCCTTCTCTCCGATCCCGTGCGTCGTTATGCGGTCGTTTCCGCTCCCGGCAAGCGCTATTCGGGCGATATCAAAGTCACCGATCTTCTCTATGCCTGTTATAAAGAGAGTGTGGAGAAGGGCAGTTGCGCGGAGACATTCTCTCTGATCCGCAAGCGCTTTGCCTCCATCATCTCCGAGCTCGGCATGGAGAATTTCGACATAGAGAGCATCCTCGATGAGACGGAGCACGAGATCGAAAAGCGCAAGAGCGCGGACTTTACCGCTTCACGCGGGGAGTATCTCAATGCGCGTATCGTTGCGGCAAAGCTCGGCTGGGCTTTTGTGGATGCGGCGGACGTCATCTTCTTCGATGAAAACGGCGCGTTCGACGAAAAGCGCTCCTACCCCGTTCTCGAAGAGGTGCTCAGATCCAAGAAAAATGCGGTCATTCCGGGATTCTATGGCACGGATGTGAACGGGCAGATCAAGACCTTCTCGCGCGGCGGGAGCGACATCAGCGGCTCCATCGTGGCGCGTGCGGTCAATGCAGATCTCTACGAAAACTGGACGGACGTGAGCGGCTTCCTCGCCTGCGATCCTCGCATCGTTGAAAAGCCCGAGCGCATCGAATACATATCCTTCAAGGAGCTTCGCGAGCTTTCTTATATGGGTGCGAACGTCCTGCACGCCGATTCCATTTTCCCCGTGCGTAAAGGCGACATCCCCATTAAGATCAAAAACACCTTCCGCCCGCAGGATCCTGGTACGCTCATTCTTCCGTTCAAAAAATACAGCAAGAGCGGAAACATCGTCACGGGCATCGCGGGGAAAAAGGATTTCACCGTCATCTTCCTCGAAAAATCCATGATGAACGCGGAGATCGGCTTTGCTCGCAAGGTCCTGAGCATCCTCGAAGAGGACGGCATCTGCTTCGAACATATGCCTTCCGGCATCGACACGCTTTCCCTCGTCATCGAGAGCCGCTATCTTGCGGACGGCGTGCTCGACCGCCTCATTCAGCAGATCCGCGAGGCGGTAAATCCCGATTATGTGCATGTCCTTGAGAACATTGCGCTTGTCGCGACCGTCGGACACGGCATGGCTTCTAACATCGGCACGAGTGCGCGCCTGTTCGGTGCGCTTTCCGAAGCAAATATCAACATCCGCATGATCGACCAGGGCTCGAGCGAGATCAACATCATCGTCGGTATCGATAACGCCGACTACGAGAAATGTGTCCGCGCGATCTACCGCGAGTTCTTCAAAAAATCCGAATGACGGCGCCCCGGACGGGGCAGGGTTCAAAAGATGAAAAGTTTACTGATTAAAAAAGCAATGTATGCGGGCAGTTATTTTTTCCTTGCTCTGCTCATTGAATTCCTCACCTTTACATTTATGGGGATCGGGCTTTTCCCGTCTTACTATTGGCTGGACATTGCGGTGATCTTTCTGATCTCTGCCGTCATCTTCATTCTGCCCGGTTTCACATTCGAAGCGATCGTCATATTTCTGCTTCTGGTTGTGCAGATCCTCATTTCCGTTGCGAACGAGTCTCTCTATAACATGAGCGGGTTTGTGTTCAATCTGAACATGCTCAACCTTCTCTTTGAGGTGGGAGGCGTTTTTAACAACGACTTTATAAATCTTCCGCTTCTTGTTTCGCTTGTCTTTATTATCATCGCGGAATGCGCTTTTCTGTTTTCTCTTCGCAAATTCCGCTGTACGTCGTCCATGCGCCTGCAGACGATCGTGCTCCTGCTCTTTGTGTTCTGCCTTTCATCGGGGCTTTCCGTCATGGCGTACTTTTTGCAGACGGAGTCTTTTGCGCAGGCATCGGCGGACGACGAACTTTATATTTATAAAGACGATTCTTATCTGTATGACACGCAGTTCCTCTCTGCAAAGGCGTTCCGCAAATTCGGTACTTTCAGCTTCTACATAAAGAACATCGAGAATTTTCTGGACAGCTTCACCATTTTAAAAGGGGAGGAGAACGAGGAGGAAAAGGCGAAAAAGAAAGAGGAGCTGGACGAGTTCTTTGATTCGGGACTCATGAGTTCCGCGCTCGACGATCTCGATCTCTCGGCATACGGCGGAAACGAAAACATCCGCACGGGAATGCTTGACGGGCAGAACGTCGTTCTCATCGTCATTGAATCGGGCGAATGGTACGCGATCAACAAAAAGTACACGCCTACGCTCTATGCGCTTGCCGACCAGGGCATTGCAATGACGGAATATTACGCGCGCGACAAGACGAACCATTCGGAGGCGATGTCCATCCTCGGGAGTTATCCGAGCGAACTGGAAAATTCCATTGCGCCTTCCATCAACAATCCGCAGGGCCTTCTCGAACACGACTTTGCGTTTACGTTGCCCAATATTCTGCAGGATAACAATTATACGACAAACTATTGCCATGCGAATTCCGGAGCATTCTACAAGCGCGAGGATACGCACGGCGAGCTGTACGGTTTCGATCATTCTACATTCAAGGAATCGATGGAGCGCATCAAAAATTACAACGTCGCGACGAACTTCTACGACATGCCGCGCGACAGCGAAGTGTTCTCGCAGTATGCTGCCGATTATATGCGTGTGGATGAGGGTGACTCTGCGTTCTTTACGATGATGATGACGTTGACCAGTCACGGCGCCTACGAGGATCTTGTCAACAACGGAGATTATACCGCATCAATGTCTGAGGCTGAAAAAGAGGAATTTTCCGATCGTGTTCTTCTGAAAAATCTCGAGACATATTATGAGCGGATCAACGGATATCCCGAATCGACCGACCATATTGCGGGGACGGACGGCATCACGGCGACGCTCGATATACAGGACCGCGAATCTTATGAAGTCTATCTGCGTTACAAGCGTTACCAGGCATCCATCATGGATCTCGATGTCGGCATCAACCGTCTCATTCATGAGTTGGACGAGGCGGGTGAACTGTCCAATACTACGTTTGTCTTTTATTCGGATCACAACGCCTATTATTCCAACCAGCATTACGCTCTCAAGAGCATAAGTCCCGAGGCAAAGTGGGATACCGCGTTGTACAACATTCCGTTTTTCATCTGGTCCGGCAAGAACATGTCCTTGCAGGTCGATTCCGACCTGTACGACGGCGAGGTTTATTACAACGACGAGGTAGACAATTCTATCTACGACGGTGCGTTCTATTATACCATCGATCATTCTGTCGAGGAGGATGTCGGCGGGTTGAAGCTGACAAAATTCTGTAACTCCTTCGACATCCTGCCCACTCTTCTGGATTTGCTCGGCTTTGAATACAATCTCAATATTTATCAGGGCATAAGCGTACTCGACGATGCGCAGTCGGTCTTTGTCAGCCGCGAGTCCGGGTTGTTCACGGATGAATATTATTACGACGGGGATTACATCTATCTGATGGCGGACGTCGATGCGGACGGGTCTGTCCGCTCGCGTGACGGAAGCGTTGTCGTTTACGGTGCAGACGCCGCCGAGAATGTCTGGAGGACCGCTTCTGTGAAGAAAGACGGCGTCATGCAGACCTATTCATGGACGGAACTCAACCTCTATCTGAAGGTGGTCACTTATGAGGACCGTTCCTATATCGTCTACGATTTTGACCGCCTCGTTACGTCCGTTCCCGACCCGAATACAGGAATACTTACGGACAACAGGCAATATCTCTCCGACGATGTGCAGCTCTTCCTCGACGACACCATCGGTTATTTCTACAAGCAAAAATTCCTAGAGGAAATGTACAGCATCGATTATTTCGGCTATGAAGACGTTGATTTCAGTCTCTTCGTCAAAAAGATCTGATGAATAAAAACAGAGCTGCGCTCCATCGGAGCGCAGCTTTTGACTTTGTCGATATTCATCGCATACAAAAACAGGCGCCCGATTTCGGGCGCCTGTTGCACTTGTTTTACTTGCATTAAAGGATTATGTTGACCAACCTTCCGGGAACGACGATGAATTTTTTGATGACTTTTCCCTCGACAAGCGGGCACACTGCTTCGTCAGCGAGTACGATCTCGCGGATCTCTTCCTGTGTCGCGGTCTTGGAGAAGGTAAGCTTCGTCTTGATCTTGCTGTTGACCTGGATGGCATACTCGATCTCATCGCGTACAAGCGCGCTTTCGTCGCAGACGGGGTAATGCTGATCGAAGACGGAATACTTGTTTCCCGTCTGTTCCCACAGTTCTTCGCAGAAATGGGGAGCGCAGGGCGCCATCAGAAGGATCAGATCGCGCACACATTCTTTGAAGAATGTCACGTTTTTCTCAGCAATTCCATCGTATTTATAGAGCGCGTTGACGTATTCCATCATTCGGGCGACGGCAGTATTGAAGGAGAAAGACTCGAGATCTTTGGAGATCTGTTTGATCGCATAATTTCGAGCGTAATTGAGCTCTTTTTCGTCTGCGCCCGTCTTTTCATCCTTGGCAGGTTTCATGTCCCTGACG
>ERZ1643249.238-NODE-238-length-69171-cov-20.015192_pt1 | contig 69171 bp, 75 predicted proteins | sample MGYA00579263_ERZ1643249 | MGnify/ENA primary metagenome ERZ1643249 (study PRJEB29033, sample SAMEA4952264) | chicken gut metagenome | biome: Broiler Chicken; feature: Gastrointestinal Tract; material: Caecum | place: Ireland | collected 2018 | study: Broiler...
AGCCTATTCCTGAACCCCCGGACTATCCGGGGGTTTTCTTTATACAAAAAGCCCGGCGGCGCGCAAACAGGGCGCCGCCGGGCCGGGTTTCAATCTGTCAGACAACAATATTGCGGAGCAATCACGAAACCATCGAGCACATTATTTCAAGCGCATTATCGGAGAACGAGGTGTAAGCCACATAGTAATTCAGCTCTTTGAAGCTGAACTCCGCCACGGTATCGTACAATCCGTCGTCTGCAAGAGCGGTTTTATAGCGTATCTGCGTAGAGCCTTCGTTATGAACGGAGCAACCGTCGCCGACCGAATCTATTTCGGCAACGGACTCGTCATAGAAGTATATCTCGCCGTAATACCCTTTTATTCTGCTCAAAAACTCAATATACCCGCCGCATATTTTTTTATCGCCGAGGTAACGCCTTAGATGATAGACGCTTATGTCTTCCTGCACGGCGCTCATATCGGCAAGCTCATACCCTCTTCCTTCGACGGAGGAATAGAATTGTTCCTCTTCCACTACCTCCGAATAAATCTGCGACATAGTTATCCCGAACCTGTCGGGATTTACAGCCTGCCATATAATAACGCCTGCCGCGGCAAACATCAGAATGGCGACCGCCGTTACCGCCGCAATCAGTTTTAAATTCCGCCCGCCGCGCGCGTTTCCGCGGGCCGTCACCTGTACGGCAGACATTTCGCGCTCTTTTATCTCGGCCGTCTCGCCCTCGGAAGACGCACTTGAATTCAGGCGGCCCTTTATTCTGTCCCACCTTGAGGAGAATTTTTCGACTTCAGTCTTATTGACCTCGGCCTTTATCCTCTTCTCTGTCTCATTCTCCGTCATAAAAGCTCCTTATGAAATAGTAACGGCTATCGAATTGCTGACATTGCTCCTGCCGTCGAGGCAGAGATATTTTACATCCTCGCTCATTTCGCCGCCGTTTACCACGGTAAGGTATGTGCGCGTGGCTATCAGATTGTCGGCCGCGTCGTAATATCTGTCTATTTTATATCCGCATGCAACCACCACATGGTTGCCGTCGTATTCGGTTATCGTCAGCACGTCCTTTGTACCGCTGTCCGAAGACGAGGTAATAAATGAAAACCCCTTGAGGAATACCGCGACGGGCTTTCCGGCCTCTATTGCCGTCTCGAAAGCACCGGAGAGATTTGAAAGCGACACGCTGCTGCGCGAATAGGTATAGCCGTGACTTGCGGCGTACTGCGTCATGCCGCTGTTGAAGCCTGAATAGGTGGCCCCGCCGTTTTCCGCATCCATCAGATCGTACAGCGAAGCGAGCACGGCGTCAGTCTCGGTACTCATGGGATAATATATAATGCGCGGGCCGAACTGTATATATGTATCGTATCCGGGCACAAGGTCCTCGCAAAACCTGTCGTAATAGCCGACGAGAACGGTGCCCGCCATGGGCGCGCACTCGTTTTCGTATTTATTCGAGGAATAATAGGGAAGGCCGTAGGGGATCTCTGCCGAAACGGTCTCCTTATGGTCGTAATTTATCGTTTCGCTGTATGAAGTGGAAGTGCCTATCCCGAGATACCTGTCCTCATCGGCAAACGCCGCCCTGCCCGCGGTAAATCCCGCCGCCGCCACACATGCCGCCGCAAGGGCTAAGGCCGCCGTCCTGACCACAACTTTGTTTTGCATAAATTTTACCTCCGTTAGATTCTTCTGTCCATATGACGACGGACAGAGAGGGAATTTACGCAAAATCAAACGAATAAACCATTCATTTGAAACAATTTCTGATTTTTGAAAGCGACCTGTAATAGACTGAAGTCACCGAACTCAATGGACGGGCAAGAATGCGGGCAATGTCTTTAAACGACAGGTCTTCGCATATATGCATAAGTATTATCTGCCGCTCGTCGTCATCCAGACCGCTCAGAAGCCGCGTAAAACTGTCGGAATTTTCCACCGTGGCTATCCCGCCGTCTTCAACGGCTATATCGCCGATATCTTCGTATATTCTGCCCGATTTCCTGCGGTCTTTGGCGCAGTTGACGGCAACGGTATACAGCCATCCGAAGGGATTTTTTATGTGCGGCATCGACGGCGCGGCATTCCATATTTTGACGAGCACGTCGTCGACGGCCTCGTCAAGAAATTCTTTTTCGCCTGTCACAGTCTTTGCGGCAAGCACAATGAATTTGCCGAAAATGCCGTAGAATTCTTCAAACGCCCCCTTTTCTCCCTTGGCTATCTTTGAAATAAGGCTGTTAAATTTTTGCGCATGGCCCTCTTTGCCGTCTTTTTTCATTGTACGTAAACTCAGTCAAACAGATTATTTAAAAAGTTAAAAAAACACAAAAAAAATTATAACGATAACTTATTTTAGCGCATTTTTGCGCAGTTTGCAACAGAGTGCACACAATAAATACAAAATTCGCGAAAATTTGCAAACTTTCGCCGGACGGCACATATTCCGCAGCCGTTCCGCCGATAACGCGGACGCAGTTGCTTAAAATGCGCATGCCGTGAACGGCATGCGCATTTTCAAGGAGCGTTTACCTTTCGTTCCGACTCAAATAAGAATGAAAGGAAACAAGATGAACGGATAATTTAATTCCAACGCCTATTCTTTTCCGGCAGAGACGTTTTCGGCCGATTCCCTGTCCTTTTTAGGCTTGGGAAATGCGATGACGTGCGTTGCGTTGAGCACCCACATCGCAACCGAACCCAGCGCGACTGCGCCGAACACTACGGTGACTGCAATGAGCGTTGCCTGCCACCAGGGCGTTACGCTGCGGATGGTGGCGTCGGCGGATACGCCGTTCATGGCCGCGCTGTTGGCAACGGCATAGACTATATGTTCGCAGGCCTCGCGGAGCTTGGTCATCACATAGGGATCGTTCCTGTATGCGTTGAGCTGGTTCCTGCGGTTATGCGCGGCGGGGTTGCCTACGCCGTCGTATATATCCGTGCCGCCGGTGATCGTCGTGGGCGCGTACATATATCCCGTGCAGAGCACGTTGTTGTTGCAGTTATCCATATCGGTGGCAACAAAGCCGTCGAAGCCCCACTCGCCGCGGAGAACGTTGTTCATCAGCTCCGTTGAGGCGCCGCACCACTTTGTGCCCAGGCGGTTGAAGCCGCTCATGGTGGCGTGGGCGTTGCCCCGGTCGGACGACATGATGCCGCGGAAGGCCTCGAGATAGATCTCGCGTATGGCCTGCTCGTTGGACCACGTGCCGTTGCCTTCGCGGTGGGTCTCGGCGTCGTTGAGGGCAAAGTGCTTTTCATAGACTATTATACCCTTGGACTGGATGCCGATGCACTCGCTGGCGCCTATAGTGGAAGAAATGAAGGGATCTTCGGAGTAGTACTCGAAGTTGCGGCCGCCGTATGCGGTACGGTGGGTGTTGGCCGCGGGACCGTACATGCCGTTTTTGCCTGCGGCAAGGCCGTCCTCGCCCATCAGCTCGCCCACGCGCTGCACGAGATCCCGGTTCCAGGTTGCCGCGCGCATGCAGGGTGCGGGATATGCCGTGCCCGAACCGCCGCCTCCGACGAAGGTCACGTTGAAGCCCGAAGGGCCGTTTTCGTCCTTGGTCTCGGGCTTGGATATCGAGTTCACGGCAGCCGTCTGATGCTGGCCGTTGAGTACGAGATTGGACATCTCGGTATAGGTCATCTGGTCGAAAAGGTCGTCCCAAGTATATTCGTGAACGGCGCCGTTTTCGTCCTCGAGCTGTACCGTTCCGTCGAGAGGCACGCCCACGAACATGGCGAGAGTCAGACCGTTATTTGCGCCCATGGTGGGCATAGCGTAGTCTGATGCGTCGGCCGCGGGCTCGTACCATGTGTTGGTAAGCTCTTCAAACATCTGGTCGGTCATGGAAAGCTGCACAGTGGTCGCCTTCATGGTCTCGAGGCTGGTCACGTCGAAGGTGCCCATCCAGTCGGAACGGGAGACGTATTCAACGCTGTTGTCGCCCCTGCCGCTGTACTTGTTGATATCGGCAAAGTCGAACTGGTTGGTTATCTCCGCGCCCGTCACGGAAGAGGTGCTGTATGTCTCGTCGTCGAACTCCTCCGTCCAGTGGAACACGCGGCCGCTACCGCTGTAATTTACGGAGTCGGAGGCGGGAACTATCCTCTCCTCTATGGCGGTGAGCCCTTCAACGTTCTCCCTCTCCCCGATTATAGCGTTGAGCGCGTCGTGCGCGCCGTTGCCGAAGGTGAGGTAGTAGTCGCCCTCGTCCATGATATACGTCTTGGCGTTGTTGGAATCGTACGAGGTGAGCTGCGATTTATCTACGCTTATGGTCACTTCCTCCGATTCGCCGGGGGCGAGGAGGGCGGTTTTGTCGTAGCCGACAAGCTCTACCGACGATTTTTCGATGCCGTTCTCCCTGTCGTAATCGGTATAGGGGGCCTGGGCATAGAGTTCAACGACCTCTTTGCCCGCCCAGTCGCCGGTGTTGGTGACGGTGACGGTTGCGGTGAAGGTGCCGTCGCTGTTGTCGGTCACAGTGAAGTCGCTGTATTCAAAAGTCGTGTAAGAAAGGCCGTGGCCGAATGAATATCCGATGACCTGTGAATAGTCGTATGCCTCGGCCTTTGTGGGATTGCCCTGGCCGAAAACATAGTCCTCATAGCGGGTCTCGTGATAGCGGTAGCCGACATAGATGCCCTCGCGGTATACCGTGTAATACTTCTGGTTGAGATGCTGCTGACCGTCCTGGCTGTCCGCAGTTGACCTGTAATCAGCCTCATAGTTGGTATATTCGCTCTCGCCATAGTTATACAAAGAGGGTTCCCTCAGGTTATCGTATGCATAGGTATCTACAAGCCTGCCGGAGGGGCTGAACTGCTCGTCGCCGTTATACCCGGTGAGCACCTGGCCGAGCGCGGCAAGGCCGCTCTGTCCGACGGGGCCCATCCAGAGGCAGGCGTCCACGCCGTAGTCAACGCCGCACACCTCGGGGTTGAGGAAATCAACTTCCATGGCATTGGGGGTGTTGAGCACTACGACGATATTATCGATAGCGTGATTGTCCTTGAGAGCCTTTAAGCCCGCGAGCACGCTGCGCTCGTCGGCGTTGAGCTCGAGCCAGTTGCCGCCGGTGAGGCTTCCGTCTTTAACGGAGAGCGCATCGACTGCAGTACGGCCCATAACGCCATCTGAACTCTGTTCGGAAGAGAGCGGATGTGTGCCGCTGGCGAGGTCGAAACCTTCACCGCCGTTGCGCGAGAACACTACAAGCGCAGTGTCGTTATCGATCATTGCGGAATATGTGCTGTCGGACTGGATGGTTGACCAGGGAACTTCATTGATATAAAAATTCTCGTCATAACCGTGCATGCTTGGCAGGGAGATAGATTTGCCGCTGCCCGCGCCGCTGTTATAGAAGTTCCATGTTGCTTCGTTTACTTCAAGACCGGCATTGGTGAGGGTTGTATAGTAAGTATGGTCGCGGCCGCCGCCGGTTGCACCTGAGCCCGTGCCGCTGGTGACGGGATCGTTCACGCTCTGGCCGAAAAGGCCAACTTTGATACCCTTTTCAAGGGGAAGCGCGCCGTCGTTCTTTAAAAGAACAATGCCCTCCCTGGTCACTTCCTGCACGATGGCATCGCCTGCGGCGGAAAGCGCCTCTGTATCGAGCTGTTCTTTATAATTGCTGTCTAATATGGAATTGCCGTTTGAGTCTTTGCGGGCAAATTCACTGGGAAAGTATGTAGGGCCCGGTTCGTCGGGGTTGATGACCTGCGACGTCTGGATGCCGAGGACCCAGTTTAATGTGGTAGCATACATATTACAGATGACGTTTGCCACTATCATAACTACGAGAAGGAAGGCAAACACTATCGTAAGTATCTTCCACAGCTTGTATTTTTTCATCAAAGAACCTCCTTGGAAGGTGAGGCCGATCGATTTCGGCCCGAAATAGTTTTGCTTTAAGCAAACTTCAGCTTAATGGGTTTTTAAGCCCGTTAAGCCGAAGTTTACAAAAAAAATTATTTGGCTGCTCAGGCAGCGGCGGTAACGGCTTCCGTAGCGGGGATCTGCTCGCCGTTTACGGTGACTACAGCGCTGTTATCGGTATCGGAGCAAACAACGTCGTACTCCCTGCCGTATGCAGCGATGAAATCTTCAACAGTCTCCCACACTTCGGTTTCAGCGCGCTCCATAAGGGTATAGCTGAAGCCGGGCGCAACGCCGTTGGCCTCGTCGCCTTCAGGCCAGAGAGCCGTATCCACAGCAACGTTGATCGACTGCCTGTGGTAAGCAACAAGCTGCATCCTGTCGGGCATGTTGAGGTGAACGGTCTTTTCCTGAAGCTCGGCATCCTCCGCGGTAACATCATATGTACCATAAGAAGTTACGAGACGGCCGTATGCGAGGGTAAGCGCGTCGCCCATATCCCACTCCTGCATATAGAGCATCTGATAGGTGCCGTCGTCATAGAGCTCGAGCCTGTACGATTCGCTGTTGCCCGTGCCGTTGTGTCCGTCCTGATAATACAGTCCTGAGATGCCGGCTGCGCCGCAACCCGAGAATGCCACTACCATGGCGGTTGTCAGTACCGCGATTGCGGCAACGATAAAGAGTTTAAGTTTTTTCATAATATAGCCTCCTGTACTATATATTTTTGTCTTGCTTAAAAATTTTGGATTTTATATAACGCCCGTTTAAAACCCGGGAGTCACATCTTTGTTGTAAAATTTGCTGTCAGCCCAGCACTCCCGCTTTGGTTAGGTATGCCGTCAGGTCAGGTCCCTGATTGAGATACTGGCTCGCATTGAAATCATGCCCTGCGCCCTCTACGATGTGCATTTCGCAGCTCGGGCTTGCGGGGACGGTGCGCTCGTTATACGCATCCTGCGTGGGCGTCTGGTCCCTGTCTTCCGAGCCGTTCATTATGTACACATACTTATCGAACGACTTGATCTCTTCATAGGGATAGAGATCCCACATGTCCTCGTAAAATACCTTGCCTACGGTGAGCGCGCCGTTCTGCACGGTTTCCGGAATTTCGTCAACAGACGTATAGGGGCTGTTGTCCTTATTTACAACACCGCCGAGCGCGGGGGCGTGCAGGACGAGGCCTGCAACCATACTGCTGTTCCGCGCCGCCGTAAGCGCCGATACAAGGCCGCCGAAGCTGTGCCCGAACAGCGCTACCCTGCTGCTGTCCACATACGGAAGGGCGGATATTTCATTTAAAACGCTTTCAAGGTCGGATATTTCGGTTTCCACCGACATCTCGGTTATCTCGCCCTCGCTCTTCGACATTTTGCCCCCGCCGCAGAAATCGAACGTATACACCACCATTCCGCTGTCAAGCGCATACTGCGCCATGCCGTTTCTGGCATCCATTGAAACGCTGTTGTATCCGTGCGACATTATCAGCAGCGGATATTTTTCAGATTCGTCGAAGATATCGTCCTTGGTGAATATCCTGCCGTATATGCTGTTTCCGTTTTCCTCGTTTTCCACGCGGTGCACTATGCTCGTATAGCCGCCGTTATACGTCTGCGTAAATCCGTCCGACTCGGTGGTGGGAAATTTCTTCCCGCCGTCGCCCGAAGGGGCGGGCTCTTCGCCGCTGCACGCCGACAAAGTTATCAGCATCATGGCCGCAAGAAAGAGCGCCATGACAACGGTTACAAACTTTTTGAGCGCCGCGGAACTGAACTGTTTTGCCATAAAACTTCCCTTTCCAAAAAATTGCTTGTTGCAAATTTAAGAGATTATTCCAACAGATTGGAGATAATCGTTTACGAACGGCATTACATACAGGTAATTTGCGTCCGAAAAATTGTGCGGCGCGCCGTCGACTTCGACGAACGTGCACTGTCCCTCGCCCTCGTCGTAGACCGCATCGCTCTCGCGCTGCAGGTCTATCGAAACCGACTCGTCGGCATTGCCCTGGAGAAGTATGACGTCCTTATCGAAGTCGTTGATATAGTCCAGGGGATCGCCCAGCGCAAAGAAATCGGCATAGTACTTCTTGCCGTAAGTGAACTTGCTCGCCGGGTCGGTATAGGTATAGTCGTCGGGCAGAGCGTCGACAGAGGCCTGGTCGGGCCACTGTTCGTGAAAACTCTTATAGGCGGTTATCGCGGGGAAATAGAGCACGAGGCCGGCAAATTCGTCGGGGCAGCGCGCCGCCTCGGTGGCAACGACCAGCCCGCCGTAGCTCTTGCCGGTGAGCACTATCTTATCTGTATCCACATAGGGTAGCGACTGCACATAGTCGACAACGTACTCCAGATCGAGTATCTCCGACTCGACGGACATATCCGTCGTATCGCCGTCGCTCTGCACAAGGTTTCCGCCGCCGCAGAAATCAAACGTGTAGCAAAGCATCCCCTCGGCTATGTAATTTTGCACGATGCGCGAAGTTCCGTCTTCCGACAGGGCGTTGAAGCCGTGGCAGACTATCGCGATCGGATATTTTTTGGTCTCGTCAAAGTCGGCCGGTTTAAATATTCTGCCGTAGATCTCAAAGCCGGTATCTTCGTTCTTTATCCAGTGCACCGTTCCGATGAAGTCATACTGCACCGTACCGTCGGCAGTGGTAAATTCGCCCTTGTGCTCGGTAGTATAGCCTTCGCGGTACTGAAGCGGCCTTATGGGCCCGCCGTTGCCGCCGCCGGTCTCTTTCTTATTGTCGGCGCACGCAGTCAGCGAAAACGCCGTACACACAAGCAATGCAAAAGCTGACACAGCCGCAAAAAATCTGAGCAGGCAGACGTTTGCGCGCCCGAAATGGCTCATTTACATACCTCCTTTATCAGATTTTTTGCAACATTACTTCTGGAAGAACACCAACATGCAGTTATACAGGTCGGTTATCCAGGTCGCGTAGTTGTGCGCGGTGTTGTTCGTCACGCAGAACTCGCAATTATCGCCGTTTTTGATGTCGCTGCCCGACCGGAAGCCGTTTACTTCGTTTTTATACTTAAGGTAAACTTCCAGGTGGCTTTCGGGGGTTTCGGACGTGCCCACGCCCACAAACCAGTAATTTATTTCGTAATCTTTGAAAATTCCGTTGTTCTTCTGCTCGATTATCTCGTCGGCGTCGGCAGACGACGCGCCCGAGAAGCAGCCTATGTATGAGATATAGTCGATACAATGCTTCCATACCGAGGCGAAACTCGTCATGCCGCCCATAGAAAGGCCCGCATAGCCCTGGTGGTCGCGGTTGGCAATCAGCTCGGCCTCCACCTCTTCGTCGGTCATGTCTTCGGTGATCTCGGCATAGGTGTTATAATGCATTGCCACGTAGGGCATGAGTTCGTTTTTAAGCTCCTGCCAGAAGGTCTGGGTTATAACCATGTTGCTTCTGTCGACGGCAAATTCCTCGCCGTAGACGCCCTCTGCGGGGGAATAGAACGTGGGCGTTACGATTATCGTCTTTGCCGCCCTGCCGTCCTCCATGAGGTGGTCCAAAACGTTCTCGGTGCCGTAGCCGGAGGTATAGGCATTGTTATCAGGCGTGTATTCGCCGTAGCCGTCGCCCTTTTCGCCCTGTGCGAACCAATAATTTTCGTTCAGGCCGTTGCCGTGAAGCAGATATAAAACGTTATACTTGGTCTCCGTGTCGTCTGGGTCGTAGCCGTAGGGAAGGTATATGTTGGCCTTTTTGGTTATCCACAGTTCCTGCCCCTCCTCCAAGAGGTCAGCGTGCACTTCCTCGGCATAGTATGAGCGAGTCTCATAGGTGAAGCTTGTCACCGTACCCTGCTGCGATGCGGGCGTGGTGAGTATTTCGGTGCCGCCGAGCTTGTCCTGCGTGAATATCGTGGTTTCGTCGCACATCGTGCACTTGCCGTCCACAAAGTTGTGCCAGTGGTACGTGCCCGGCTGGCCGGTAACTTCCAGCGTTACGGGGTCGTGCGTCATCGAAGGAGTTACGGGACCATCGTCCTTTTTGTCGTCGCCGCAGGCCGTCATGGCAAAGCAGCTTCCCGCAAGCGTCATCAGCGCGACGGCCGATATAAGTATGCGTTTAAAGCGGTTTGCCGCAGATGTATTTGAATTTTTCATATTTCTTCCTCTCATTTATTTCTGGAAAAACACGAGCATGCTGTTATAGAGGTCGGTTATCCATGTCGCGTAGTTGTGCGCGGTGTTGTTTGTAACGCAGAACTCGCAGTTGTCGCCGTTTTTTATCGCTGCCGGGAACGAGCTCTTCTACCTGAGTAAGGAATTTGTGATAGAACTCAAAGAATACCTCGGGCTGTTCCGACGTACCCGCGCCGACAAACCAGTAATTGATGTTATAGTCGGCAAATTTGCCGTTCTTCTGCGCGATGGCCATATCGAATATCTCGGGAGCTGCGCTGCCGCCGCCCGAAAATGTGCCAATATACGAGATATAGTCCACGCACTCCATCCACACGGAGGCATAGCTGGTCGTCCCGCCCATAGATAGGCCCGCATAGGCCTGATGATCGCGGTTTGCAATGAACTCCGCGTCCATCTCATCCGCCGTCATGCCGTCGGTTATTTCGGCATAGATGTTATAATTTTTTGCGATCGCGGGCAGGAGATCGTATTTGAACTCCTTCCACCACGAAGTGGTTATGGCCGGATCGCTTCTGTCTACGGCAAACTGTTCGCCGTATTCGCTCTCCGCAGGAGAATAGAGCGTGGGCGTGACCACGATAGTCTTTACGGCACGTCCGTCCATCATAAGGTGATCCAGAACGTTAGTTGTGCCGTAGCCGCCCGTATAGCAGGTGTTGTCGGGCGTATATTCGCCGTAGCCGTCGCCCTTTTCGCCCTGAGCGAACCAATAATTTTCGTTCAGGCCGTTGCCGTGCATTAAAAACAGCACGTCATATCTGGTCTCTTTGTCGTTCGGGTCGTACCCTGCGGGCAGATATACGTTAGCCCGCTTTGTGACCCACAGCTCCTGCCCCTCCTTAAGGAGGTCGGCATGAACTTCCTCGGTATAGTAAGAGCGGGCCCGGTATTCAAAACTTTCAACAGTGCCGCGATATTCTTCAGGTACAGGCGTGGTTAAAATATCCTCGCCCTTCAGCTGTTCCTGCCTGAATATCGTGGTTTCGTCGCAGTACTCGCACTTGCCGTCCACAAAGTTGTGCCAGTGGTACGTGCCCGGCCGGCCGTCAACTTCCAATGTTACGGGGTCGTGCGTCATTGCGGGAGTTTCTGGTTCGTCTACCGTCGCTCCGCCGATACAGGCGGCAAGGCAGAGAACTGCCGTTGCCGTCGCTGCAGCACAGGAGAGCACAAGGATGAGCCTGATTAGTGATCTCATTAATGTCCCCCTTCAACAAATTAATTGCCAAATCGCTTATTTGAATTTCTATTTGCTGCAGATATTTTCCTTACCGTCCGCCCCTGCATCCGTACCCGCAGCGGCGGCACAGGCCGCCGCGCATACGGAACCATGAGATTAGGAGGAAAACATTCAATTTGTAATCTGAAGTCAGCGAATTACATCGTTTGGCGTACCGTCAGGCCTTGAAGAACACCTGCATGCAGTTGTACAGGCCGGTTATCCATGTCGTGTAGTTGTGCGCGGTGTTATTGCACAGCATATACTGGCAGTTATCCCCCGCGGCAATGTCGGAGCCCGGCTGAAGGCCGCTGAAATTTTCAAGCAGGGCGCGGTATGTTCCGAAAGGGTCGCCATAGTAGGTTGAGCTCGTTTCAGAGGTGCCGAGGCAGGCATACCAATAGCCTATCTTGCAGTCTTCAAAATCGGATACGGCGCTTAAAAAAGCGGGGAGCTCTTCGGCGGTGACGCCGCCCGAATAGGAGCCGATGTAGGAAAAGTATTCGAGGCAGCCCGACCATATAGTGTCGTAGGATATTACCGAACCCATCGAAAGGCCCGCATAGCCCTGATGCGCGCGCGCCGCTTTAAGCGCCGCGTCCGCCTCCTCCGCAGTCATATCGTCTGTGACCTCGGCATAGGTGTTGTAGTTTCTGGCTATATAGGGCATAAGATCGTTTAAAAGCTCGTCCTTAAAGCCCGCTCTGCCCGCCGCCATGTTGGCGTCGCCCTCTTCGCTGTTGCTGTTGGCCGTCTTGCCGTCCTCGCCGGGCAGGTACGCCGTGGGGGTGACCACTATCGTCTTTTCCGCCCTGCCGTCCTTCATCATGGTGTCGAGCACATTGGCCGTGCCGTTGCCGCCCGAAAGATAGGCGCCTTGTTGAGAGGGATCGGCATAGCTGCCCTTTGCGAACCAATAGCCCTCGTTCAGGCCCTTGCCGTGCATGAGTATGAGCACGTTGTATTTTACGGAAGTATCCGAAGGGTCGTAGCCGTACGGGGTATATACCCACGCCGTCTTGGTGACGAGGCCGTTCTCGTCGGCATACTGCCAGTCGGGATAGGCGTCGGTGGTGTACTTTATCTCGGTCACTTCGCCCTGCTGATCGCACTCCTTGGTGACGATATCGTCCTGGGCGACGGAATCCTGCGTGAAGATAGTAGTTTCGTCGCACATCGTGCATTTGCCGTCTACGAAGTTGTGCGGCTCGTATGTGCCGGGCCGTCCGTCAACTTCCAACGTTACAGGGTCGTGCGTCGTGACAGGCGATTCCGGCTCGCCGGTTATTTCCCCTCCGCTGCAGGCGGCAAGGCAAAAAACAGCCGTTGCCGTCGCTGCAGCACAGGAGAGCACAAGTATGCGCTTAGTCAGTGGTCTCATTAATTTCCCCCTCGGCAAACCGCAGGCAGCAGCCGCCGGTTATGCCTTGTAAAAGACCTGCATAAAGTTATACAAATCGGTTATCCAGGTTGCGTAGTTGTGCGCAGTCCCCTGAATGGTCATAAATTCGCAGTTATCGCCCGAAGCAATGTCGCTGCCGTGCTGCAGACCGTTTATCTGCTGAACGAACGGGATATACGTACTTAAAAACTTGCTTTCGGGGTTTTCTCTGGTGCCGCTGCTGACGTACCAATACTTTATGTCGCAGTCGGCATATTCGCCGTTCTTTGCCGCTATTATGTCGGCAGTGAAGTCGTCGCCTTCGGGGCTGTTTGCGCCCGCGGAGAGCGAACCTATGTAGGCAAAGTATTCAAGGCAATAGCTCCATATCGAGGTGAAGCTCGTCACCGAACCCATTGAAAGACCGGCATAGCCCTGATGATCGCGCGCGGCCTTGAGCGACTCCGCGCTGCCGTCCGCGGCGTATGTATTGAAGTTTTCGGCAACATACGGCATGAGGTCATTTATCAGCTCCTGCCCGAAATACTTAGTCGTGCGCCAGTTATCCTTATCTATCGGATACTCCTCCGTGGTGGAATAGAAAGTAGGCGTGACCACTATGGTCCTTTCTGCCAGCCCCTCCTCCATCAGATAGTCGAGTATGTTCTCCGTCCCGTAGCCCTTTGTATAGGCGTTGCTGTCGGGCGTAAACTGCCCCTCGCCGGGGGTGCTGCGCGCGAACCAGTATTCCTCGTTCTGTCCGTTGCCGTGAAGCAGATATAAAACGTTGTATTTTGTCTGATCGTCTTCGGCATCGTAGCCGTAGGGAAGATATACCCATGCGCTCTTTTCCATGGGGATCTGCGCGCCGTTCAGTTCTTCGGCATACAGCGCCTCGCCGATATACGAGCGCGTGCTGTATGTGATCTTCTGCAGAGTGCCGGGGTATTCCGACTTCCTGTCTATGAGGTCGCCGCCCCCCACGGGCTGTTCTTCGAATATGGTCGTTTCATCGCACATCGTGCACTTGCCGTCCGCGAAGTTATGCCAGTGGTATTCATCTGTCGTGCCGTCGACGAGGTATGTGTCGGCGCTGTGCGTTACAGGCGCGTTGCCGCCTCCGTTTCCGCCGTTGCCGCTGTTTTCACCCGCATCGCCGCTCGTGCAGGCGGTCAGTCCTGCCGCGGCGGCACATGCCGCCGCACAGGCCAGCGCTATAAATTTATGGAGTAAAACCTTCATGCTTTCAGCCCTCTGCCCTTATGCTTCAGGCCTTGAAGAAGACTTGCATGCAGTTATAAAGCGAAGTTATCCACGACTGATAGTTGTGTCCGGTATTGTTGCACTTCATATACTGGCAGTTGTCGCCGACGTCAATGTCGGAGCCCGACTGAAGGCCGTCGATCGCGCCGAGCATTGCACGGTAGCAACCGAACGGGTCGCCGGGATATACCTGGTTCGTCTCGGAAGTGCCCAGGCTCACGTACCAGTAATTTATGTCGTAATCGGCGAATTCAGTGTTCTTTGTCTCGGCGAGCGCCTCTGCCTGTTCAACGCTGACGGCGCCAGAGAACGATCCGATATAAGAGAATACATCAACGCATTCCGCCCATATGGACGAGAACGATATCATGGAGCCGAGAGAGAGGCCGGCATAACCCTGGTAGTCGCGCGCGGCCACAAGCGCAGCCGTCATCTCTTCGTCGGCCATATCCTCGTTTACTTCGGCGTATGTGTTGTAGTTGAGCGCCATGTAGGGCAGAAGATCGCTCTTGAGCTCCTGGGCGAAGTTTGAAGTATCGGCGCTGTTGCCCGTGTTTACGGTGACGCCGTCTTCACCGGGCATATAGAACGTGGGAGTGACTACTATGGTCTTTTCCGCCGTTCCGTCCTTCATCATGGTGTCGAGCACATTTGCAGTGCCGTTGCCGCCCGACTGATATATGCTCTGCTGGCCGGGATCGGCATAGCTGCCCTTTGCAAACCAGTAGCCCTCGTTAAGGCCGCTGCCGTGCACGAGTACCAGAAGATTATATTTAGTGGAAGTATCCGCCGCGTCGTAGCCGTAGGGAAGATATACCCACGCCGTCTTGGTGACGAGGCCGTTTTCATCGGCGTATTCATAGTCGGGATATGCGGCGGTGGTATACTTTATCTCCTCTACCGTGCCCTGCCGGTCGCACGCCTTGGTGACGATATCGTCTTTGGCAACCGAATCCTGCGTGAAGATGGTAGTTTCGTCGCACATGGTGCACTTGCCGTCCACAAAGTTGTGGGGCTCGTACGTCCCCGGCTGGCCGGTAACTTCAAGCGTTACGGGGTCATGCGTCTTTTTAGCTGCGGGAGGGTCCTCTTCTTTATTACCGCAGGCAGCAAACGTTGCCGCAAGCACGCCTGCACAACCGAGAACCACGGCCGCCTTGATGATGTTCCTTAATTTCATAATTTTGCTCCTCGATATCCGCCTTACGCATCAGAATTCTTGCGGATGAACTTTTCTCGAGGCAGTATAACACAATTTTTTGTCGTACCCGAAAAACAGAATAAATTGTCAAAATTTAGCATAAACTGCAATTACATATCATTTTTATTGCATTTCATTGACAAAAACATTGCATTTTTACAACTAAAAAAAGGCACCCGCAAAATTGCAGGTGCCTTTAACCGCCCAAAGAATTATATTGCGAAACTCAAGAGAATTCTGCCGGTTCGGCCTTGTCAATGCCGTCCGGCTGCTCGGGCATTATGAGCAATACGGAAAGTTCAAAGATCTCTCCCTTTACGTCTATGTCTATTCTGCCGCCATACTTTTCGGCTATCAGCTTTATGCTGCGTATGCCGAAGCCGTGCGATTCCATGTTGACAGTCTTGGTGGTAGCGGGCAAACCGTCGGTCATATGCAGCTCCCCGGCAAAATAATTCATGGCGCTGACCGTCACGCAGTTGCCCTGCGATTCCATGGTAACGGATATTATCCGTTTAGCCCTGTCTTCTATTTTGCTTACGGCTTCTATGGCGTTATCTAAAATGTTGCCGAACAGCGAATACAGGTCATATTGACCCACAAAGGACAGGCGCGCCCCGTCGCCCATAAAGGTGAGCGAGATATTCTCGGCGCGGCATGCCTCCACCTTTTCATTTATGATTATATCGAGCGTCTCGTTGCCGGTGCGGATCTCGCTGTCGTATTCGTTGAGCACATGCTTATACTGCTCAATGATATCGTCATTACAGCCGCTCTCCAGCATGGATAAAACGTGCTTTAAATCGTGATACTTTACGTTGAGCTGTTCGCGGTTCTTTTTGCTGGCCTCGAATTGCCGCCGCTCTTCATATCCTATCCGCTCCAGCGTTTCGTTCTGCGCGCGCGTGATGCTTAAAACGTGCAGACTGTAACTTATAAACAATGAGAGCAGGCAGCATGATATTGCATAAAGCGAATTGCTCACAATCACATATTCATTGCCCAGTCCCAATCCGATACGCGCAAAGCGGCTGATTATCAGGCACACGAACAGCGCAAACACCGAAACGGCTATCAGGCGCACGTCGTAATTTTTATAAAATTCATACTTCTTTGCCATCCTGCCGAATGTGAGCCACGCCAGCACATACGTCACAGGGAATACGATACATTCGAGTATATGTTCACGCCAAAGGACTTCTAACTCCAGCCCGTCGAGCAGATGCGTTAGCGCAATAAGCTGCATGACCTGGTACGACAGATGCTGGACGGCATAACCTGAGGTACATGCGGAGATTAACGGCACCGCCTTTATTTTGAAACAGAAGCCCTGCCAGACCGCCGTTATGGCAAAGAGGACTATATATTTTACAAACGGATATATCTGATTGCTGTAATCGTACGGCCTCGACGGGTAAAACCCGGAGAGAAGAGTTATTACTGCAATGCCCGGAATGATGCGCAGGAGAAAAAATCTGCGCTTGGGCGCGGAATACAGAAACAGCAGTTCGGCAATAAAGATCTGCAAAGTAAAAATGCAGTTGCCCCACTCATAAGTCATCGCGCGCTCCCTCCCCGCATATAATCCTGCAACGCCTGGATGAACTTCTTTTTCTGCGGACGGCTGATGATAAGTTCCTCGCCCGCCAGCACGCAAACGCCTTCGCGCACGAATTCAACGTAGCGCAGGTTGACGAGATAGTTGCGGCTGCACTTGACAAACTGGGTTGCCGGCAGTCTCTTTTCCTCAGCCGAAAGAGTGGAATATACCGAATAGTCGCCGTAGTAGGTGTGGTATATAACATAGTGCCCCTCAACTTCAAGATACTTTATGTGCGAAACCTGCAAACACTGCATCCCGTCGTTGGTCTTGAGTATTATGTTGGCGTCCTTGCGGCGCGCCACCCGCGCGAGCGCGCGCTGCATCTTGAGCACAAAGGCGTACTTGTCTATGGGTTTGACGATATAGTCGAGCGCGTCCACCTCATAGCCCTGCACGGCATAGCGCGCGGTATTGGTCACGAAGATTATCGTCACCGTCTTGTCGAGTTCACGCAGCCTGCGCGCAGCCGTCATGCCGTCCATCTCGGGCATCTCTATATCGAGAAATACGATATTATACTGGTTGTCGAAGTGCATGAAAAAATGGGCGGCGCTCTCAAATTCGTCCGCGCGGAACCGCTCGTCAACCTTTGTTTCGAGATATGATATGCATTCGCGCAGTCTTGCGCGAGCCTCTTTTTCATCGTCCACTATAGCAATACTGAGCACAGTAACGAATTTCCTCCACCATAAATACACAGCTGCATGCGGCATTGCCGCATGCCTTCGATACGCTCCGACTTTTAAAAAACTTTTAAGAATGTTCTTTATGCAGGCGCTTACAAAGCGCCTGCATTTTTTTGCGTAGTAAAAAAATGTTGAAATAATTCTATCACCGTTGAGCAAATTTGTCAATACAACAAAAGAAACGGCTTACTGTAAAAATTTGGTCTGCTCTTTATATTACTGCGGAGGACTGTAAATATAAACCCGCCGCGCGGCAATTTTGCCGCGCGGCGGAAAAACTTAATCATTTTTTGAAAGCACGACGAGAGCTTCTGTATGGCGGGTTTGAGGGAACATGTCGTAGGGGCGGATATAATCTATTTTATATGCGCTCGTTGCGGCATATGTGGGGTCCTTTTTTAAAATTCCGTCCTCATCTTTAAGCGCGCCGAGTAAGAGCCCTAAGTCGCGCGCGAGCGTGGCGGGGTTACAGGAGACGAGAATTATCTTATCGGCCCCGCTATCTTTCACGGCCTCCACCACCGAGCGCTCCATGCCCTTGCGGGGAGGATCGCACACTATCACCCTGCGCTCGCCGAGCGTACGTTCGAACACGCCCGCAAGTTCGTCCTCGACCTTGCCGCAGATATTGGTCATTCTGCCCGAAAGGCCGTTCATGTCGCGCAGCTCGTCGGCGCATATGCTGGCCTCTTTTACCACCTCTATGCCGTATGCCGCCTTGCAGGCGCGGGCGAGGAGAGCGGTGAGCATGCCGCCGCCGCTGTACAGGTCTATCGCCACAGCGCCGCCGTCGGCCGCCTCTCTTACTATCTCGCCGTACAGTTCGGTGCGAACTCCGTCGTTGACCTGCAAAAAGGTATTCGCACCCGCGCGGAACTTTATGCCCATATCCTCGCCCTCGAAGAAGCCCTCGCCAAAGACGGTGCGCCACTCCCCGCCGAAAATGGCGTTGCCCTGCGACCTGTTTATGTTTAAAAGCAGGGTGATCTCACCGAGCTCCTTTTTGAGCATATCTGCAAGAGGGGAACAGTTCACCGCCTTTGCCGCGACGAGGGCGACTATATATCTGCCGCCCACCTCCCTTACGGCCACGCGGCGGATATCGCCGCATCTCCTCTCCTCGTCATAGCCCTTAAGGCCATTGCCCCGCATATATGCCTTAACTATTGCAATTATTTTGGAGCACCACTCCGCCTGAATAGAGCAGTTATCCACGGGAACTATGCGATGACTGCGCGCGGCGTAAAAGCCTATGACCGTCTCGCCCGAGGCGTTAACGCCCACGGGCAGTACGAGCTTGTTGCGGTAGTTATACTGCCTTGCGCTGGCGCTGGCGGGAAGCACGTCCGCCTCTATACCCGCGATCTTTTTGAGGGTATTTTTTATGAGATCGGTCTTGAACGCAAGCTGCGCGGCATAGCTCATGTGCTGGAGCTGGCAGCCGCCGCACTTTTCAAATACCGGACAGGGCGGCGGCACCCTGTCAGGCGAGGGCGACAGCACCCTCCGGCACTTGCCGTAGGCGACGGAGCCCTTTACCGCGAGTATTTTTATTTCCGCCCGCTCGCCCGCAAGGCAATGGGGCACGAATACGGGCGAACCTTCGTGCATGAATACCGCCTCGCCCTCGGTGCCGTACCCTTCGGCCGTCGAAATTATATCGTCGTTCTTTTTCATATCATCTCCGTAAAAACCGGCGACACGCCGCAACGCTTCGCTCCGAGACCCGCGCGACTGCGGGTTTCGCCATCCGCCCAGTGGGGACAGAGAGGAATTGCGCGCCGCAACAAAAAATGCGTTAGTTGGGGCATATTGCCGCTCCAATTTGTTTTTATTCAACTAAGGCCGCGCCCGCACACCTGCGGGCGCGGCCTGTTGCAGCCTCTATTTTTTTATGCGGTAGACCAGCATGTTTGTCCAGATCTGCACTTTGAACATGATGAAATCGTACAGCCACAGAAGGAGCGAACCGGCCACCAAAATTATTATCCATACATAGTTGTTTATCGTCTGCCAGAACTCGCTGGAGGTGAAGCCCATAAAACTGCCGAGGGCGTAGTACATGACGAACAGCATAGCGTCGAACCAGATCATCTTGACGACGAGCGCCAGCCACCTGTTCACCCCGTAGCGTATCTGCAGGGAGTTGACGATGGGATGCAGGCCGAAGAACATTACAAACGGAATGAACTCCCACCACCTGCCCACAAGCCCTCCGACGAGCAGCGCGAGCACCACCGTGGCGATATAGGCGAGCAGGTCCACGCCGTAAAACTGCTTTGAAAGCGGGATCATAAGGGCGATCTGCGCCACGATATAAGCCGTGCCGATGAGCACGTTCACATAGTAGCCGAGCATGAGCGCCGCCACGGCTATGCCGCACGATATACCGGCGAGCGCCACCTGAAAGGCACGCGAATACTTCTTCCTGTTAGGGTCCTCCGCGGGCCTTTGCCATAGCGTAAATTTTGCGCGTTCTTTTTGCCCGCCGTGCCCGCCGTCATGGCTGCCTTTTCCGCCGGAACCTTCAGAAAAGTTGCCTTCGGACTGTCCGCCGCCCGGCTCTTCAGGCGTCGCGCCGTTCTGCCCCGACTGAGCGTTAGTTTGGCCATACTGCGGGGTCTTTTGATTGTCCGCGCCGCAATTTTGCCCATCCTGGGGCACTTCGGCGCCGTTTTTGCGTTCTTCGTCCATCACTGCACCTGCGGCGTTTTGGCGCCGCTTTCCGCGCAAATCAGCGGCAGCAATTGCAGAGCATATTTATGCACATATTCAGGGCGCAGCACTGAATGCACCACGAACAGAAATTGCCGCCCATCTGTTCGTCGCCCGAGGATTGCATGGTCTGGCCCTCATATACGTTCTGGCCGTTCTGCCCCTCGTTCGGCTGCTGCGCGCCTGCCTTTAATCTGTCGTTAAGTTTACGGTAGGCATCCTTATATTTTGCATTGTCGGGTTCGAGCTGCATGGCGATCTCAAGCTGTTTTTTGCTCTCGTTCATCCAGCTCTTTTTATAGAATACCACGCTCTGGAGATAGTGCCAGCGGCCGCTGCGCTCGTTGAAGGAATCGAGCACGCGCTGCGCCTCCTGGATATCTCCGGATCGGATGAGTTCCTCCACCTTTTCAAAGGAGGTACCGCCGTTTTTGACGTTCTGACTCTCCGAAAGTTCGCTCATGATCTCGGCATATGCCGTATCGAGCTTGGTGAGCATGCGCGCGGCCTCGTTCCCCTCTTCGCCGTCCTTAAAACGGTCTTCAAGATATTTTGCGCGCAATTTGGTATATGCGTCCTTTATCTCCTCTTCGGTAGCATTCTCTGAAAGGCCTAAAAGTTCAAGGTCAGATTTCTTCATTTTTTCTCTGTTCTCCCGCATTGACCCGCGCCGTACATAAGTAAGCGCGTTTTTAAGGGTATGCCGCGCAAAATTATGTTGTCGGTAAGGTCGTGATTGAATTTGAATTTTATCTGCGCAAGATTTGCGCGCATATCGGCAAACAGGCTGTCAAACACAAAAATAAGTTCGCCCTCGCCCTTTTTTACCGCCCCTTTCAGCGTCTTTTCGCCGTAATTTAAATATAAAACGTTATATCTGCCGTGTTTTACGTCTTTGTCGTAATCGTCGAGCGCATCGGCGAGATATATCCACTTGCCTATTGCATACATAAGCGCCGCAGTGCTTTCGGTAGCCTTATCTCCGAGAACTGCATCCGAAAGCTCCTTCATCATCTGCGCAGTGGGTTCGCACGCCATATCTATGCTCGCGCAACCCTCCTCTTCAAGCTTTGCCTGCCCGTCAGTCTGCCTGCGGATGATCTCTATTATTTCGGGATGTTTTGAAAGCACCCGCCTGTATCCCCTCTTATATAAAAACCTCAGCACACCGCGCGCCTCTTTATCGCGCCTGTCGTCATCGAGTTTAAAGTAGGCGAGCGCCGTGTTCACGCAGGCTAGAAGGCGGGTTATGTCGTCTACGTCCGCCATGGGGCGGCGGCGTATGGGGTGGACGGGGCATCTCCGCCTTACTATTTTTACGTCCTCGCCCAGAATATTGTGCAACAGGGCCGACATGAACGCCATATCGTAGGTGAGCGCCGTGCGCGCCGCCTGTCCGCACTCCTTTGAGATGCTGCGGCACACGCCGCAATAGAGCGCCTTATACAGCGTTTCGTCCTTTATGAACAGATAGGGCCTGTCGGGGCTGATATAGCCGAACATATGCCTCCTTTAAAGCTGATAGAAGCCTATCTTGCGGTAAACCTTTGCAAGCGTGGAAGAGGCCGCCTTATAGGCGCATTCCGCGCCCGCCTTTAAAATGCCGTTCAAATATTCCTTATCGGCAAGCAGCCTTGCCTGCTCCTTTTGCACGGGAGCAAGCTTATCTGCCACCGCCTCGCCGACGGCGAGCTTGAAATCGCCGTAACCGCGGCCCGCGAACTCGCGCTCGGCCTCCTCTATGCTCTTTCCGGAAAAAGCCGTGTATATCGAGAGAAGGTTGCTCACGCCCGGCTTATTTTCGGGGTCGTAGCGCACCTCGCTGTCGCTGTCGGTCACGGCGCGCTTGAACTTGCGGATGACCGTATCCCTGTCGTCGTTTATAAATATAGTGCCGTTAGTATTTTCAGACGACTTGCTCATCTTTTTGGAAGGATCCAGAAGATCCCCTATCTTTGCTCCAACTTTGGGATATACTCCCTCGGGTACGACGAACGTGGGGGAATATATGTTGTTGAAGCGGATGGCGATATCGCGCGTTATCTCCAGATGCTGGCGCTGGTCGATTCCCACAGGCACGACGTCGGCCTTATACAGAAGGATATCCGCCGCCATGAGCACCGGGTAATCCATGAGCCCCATATTTATATTATCGGCGTGTTTTGCGCTCTTATCCTTAAACTGCGTCATGCGCTCCATTTCGCCGACGTAGGTGAATGTGTTCAGCACCCATGCAAGCTCGGCATGGCAGGGCACGTGCGACTGCACATACAGCGTGCATTTATTCGGATCGAGCCCGCACGCCATATACAGAGCGAGCATGGAGAGCGTATTCTTCCTGAGCTCCGCCGGCACCTGGCGCACGGTTATAGCGTGCATGTTGGCTATCGCGAAAAAGCAGTTATACTCCTCCTGCATTGCCACCATGTTCTTTATCGCGCCGATATAGTTGCCTATCGTGAGCGCGTTTGTCGGCTGAACGGCCGAATACAGCGTTTTTTTTGCGAAGACATCTGCCTGTGCGTTTACTTCTTCCATAATTTCCCGTCCCTGATAAGAGCGCGGACCGCGCCGCGGCGCAACCGCAGTAAATTTTTTGCCTATATGCACATATTTTAGCATACAACAGTGCAAATTGCAAGGTAAATTATGCCAACTTTTGTTCAATCACCAAAGTAAGCGGAAATTTACACCGCCTTTTCACCTATCGCACCGCCGCATGCACGCAAATTTTGCTACAATACGCCTATTAATCAAAGAGATTCTGCATTGCAGACACCTTTAATTCATTTTATCAACCTAATCTTTAACGACGCTATCGTTTCTATATATTCTTCCCTTGCAGCAGCATAATTTTTATCGTCAATAAATTTTACGCACTTCTTTACCATATCCGAAATCTCCCTATAATAGTCATCGCAATCCGGCGAGCGCTCTATCTTTTCGATTATCTCAGGCTTAATACAATATTGTACGGCATTGCTTTCCTGTTCAATTGCGACAGGCTTACTAAACTTCTTCATCTCCCCTCCAACTTAAAAAATCACATTTCATATGATTATATTTGATATATCACATAATATGTGATATATCAATAAATGTGATAATAATAGCATGAGAGCAAAGAACGAAAGAACGCAGCTTGCCGAAATACAGCGGAGGCTGCGCGAAGAGATAATAAACAGCGGCCTTACGCAGAAAGAGATAGCGCAGGCAATAGGCGTTTCGCCGCAGACCGTTTCACGCTACATGCGCGACGATATTTTTCCCGCGCTGGATACGCTTGCAAAGTTGTGCCAGTTATTGGATATTTCGGCCGACTATATTCTCGGGATCAAAGAAGCATAAAAATACATGCAGGCAGCCATAAAAAAATACGCGCAATAAAATGCGCGTATTTTTTATTTATTTTAATTTAAATTACTTTTTAATTTAATTTTTATTTAATTATTTTTTATCCACAAACTCAAGCACTTCGTCGAAAAGCTTGTCGCGCTTTGAAGTCTTTGTAAAGCGCACGGGCTTATCCTTGAGGCCTGCAAGGCTCTTGGGAACGGCCATCGCCGTGGCGGCGTGAAGGCGCTTTATGCCCTTGAAGCTGTCCTTTACGTCGTTGCCCGTGACGGCGTATAAAACGTCCTGCGGGAATTTGTAGGGATTGGCCGTAGATACCACCACCATCTTCGTGGTATCCTTTTTATTCTTGTCAAACCAGTCGAGCGCGACCTTCATGGCGCAGCCTGTGTGCGTATCCATCGTATAGCCGGTGTCAAGAAACAGATCGTATATCGTTTCCACCACCTCGTCTTCATTGGCGAAGCCGCCGTCGAACACTTCGGCTATCTTTGCCTTCTCTTCGGAAGTAACGGCATATTCGCCCTTCTCCTTGAGCTGTTTCATCAGCTCCGCAGTTCGCTTTGTATCCCTGCCGCAGATCTCGAACAAAAGACGCTCGAGATTGGAGGAGATGAGTATATCCATGGAGGGCGACGTGGTCTTATAGAAGTTGCGGTGCGTATCGTATTTTCCGCTTGAAAAGAAATCGGTTAAAATATTGTTCATATTCGACGCACAGTGCAGACGTCTTACGGGAAGGCCCATGCGCTTTGCGTAATATGCCGCAAGTATATTGCCGAAGTTACCCGTGGGCACGGAGAAATCTATCTCTTCGCCCATCTCTATCTGCCCGCCCGAAACAAGGTCGAGATAGGAAGAAAAATAATAGGCGATCTGCGGGGCAAGCCTGCCGAAATTTATGGAGTTTGCCGACGAGAGAATGACGTTTTTATCCTTTAAAACTTTAGCGTACTCTTCGTTTGAGAATATCTCCTTCACCGCCGTCTGACAGTCGTCGAAGTTGCCCTTTACGGCAACCACGTTTACATTTCCGCCCTCCTGCGTGCACATCTGCAGTTTCTGCATCTTTGAAACGCCGTCGTCGGGATAGAATACCATTATCTTTATGCCCTCGGCATCCTTAAAGCCTTCGAGCGCGGCCTTGCCCGTATCGCCGGAAGTTGCGACGAGGATCAGGATCGTTTCCTTTATGCCGCAGATATCGCAGCCCTTTCGCAGAAGGTATGGCAGCACGGTGAGCGCCATGTCTTTGAAGGCGCAGGTGGGGCCGTGCCACAGCTCGAGGATGTATATGCCGTCGTCTATTTTAACGAGGGGCGCGGGGTCGCCTTCGAACTTGGAATACGCCGCATTCAGCGCGGCAAGAAGCCCCTCGGCGTCATAGTCGTCGAGATATTTGGAAAGTACCTTTGCCGCCCTCTCCGGGTAGCTCATGGGGAGCATCTCTTCAAGCTCTTCTCGCGTTACCGGGGGGAAGGTTTCCGGCACGAAGAGGCCGCCCCCTGCAGAAAGTCCCTGCACGATTGCCCTTGCTCCCGTTACTTTTTCGCCGCCGCGCGTGCTGATAAAATTCATCGTCGTTCTCCTGAAGACCAAAGTAAAAATAAAAGTAAAAGGGAGAGCGCGTAAAAATTGCGCTCCCCTTAAATAAAGGCAGTTTTACGTTTTTAAGCGTACTTGGCAATAAATTCGGGCAGGCTCTCCACAGGACAGCTGCAGGTGATAGTTATCACGATGTTGTTGTCGTTGGAGAGTTTTTCGAGCATGTAGAATATGCCCGCGAGATCTTTGAGCTCCTTGCCCGCAATGCGCGCAATGCCGTCTATGTAGATGTATTCGTAGTCGTGATTGCCGGCAGCGATGCCCTTTACGAAACCGCAGAGCGCGTCCTCGCCGGCTATATTATAATCGGTTACGTCTATAAAGCGCACAGCGCGGTTCAAGTCGTACATATACCGCTTTGTATCGGTTATGAACGCAAGTACGCCCTTTGCCGAAGCCGCGTCGTAATTTGCGGCGTCGATGAGTTTCTTAGTCTTGCCCGTGCCTTTGGCGCCCGTAATAATTTTTATCATTTATATCCTCCTTCACACAGACGTGTGATATGTTTACTCTATTTTAACAGCAAACGGGAGGAATTTCAAGACCTTTGATAAAATTTACGCAAAAATTTTTGCAAACATTCAACTTCGGAGGCATTATGCACCATATTCCGGATTCCGCCTCCCGGCTTTTTACGTTTTGAAGCTGTATGCGCCTTACTTGAGCGCCCTTACGAAGTTTTCGATCCTCTTGAGGCCCTCTACCATCTCTTCCATGGAAAGCGCATACGAAAGGCGGACGCAGTCGTCGTCGCCGAAACAGATGCCGGGCGTTAAGGCGACTTTGGCGTGTTCCAACAGCATCTCCGTCATATCCATGCTGCCCTTTATTACCCTGCCTTCGTAGCTCTTGCCGTAGAACTTGTCGCACAGCAACATTACATAGAAGGCGCCGTCGGGCTTTACATAGTCGAGGCCGAGGGGCTTTAAGCCGTCCAGGATCTCCATCATCCTTTCGCGGCGGGCGGCGAACGCCTTTACCATATCCTGCATGGGCTCTGTAGGGCCCTCGAGTGCGGCTATAGTAGCGTACTGCGTCATGGTGTTTACGTTTGAGGTGGCGTGGCTCTGGAAGGAGGCGATCGCCTTGGCGATCTCGGGCGCGGCGCCGAGGTATCCCAGCCTCCAGCCCGTCATGGCGTACGACTTTGAGACGCCGTTTACCGTTATGGTGAGCTCCTTCATCCTGGGCGACGCGGAGGCAATTGAAAAGTGCTTTTCTCCGCCGTAGATGAGCTTTTCATAGATCTCGTCGGCGAGCACCAGAATGTCGTGCTTTTCGCACACGGCGGCGATCGCCCTTATCTCCTCTTCGGAATACACCGCGCCCGTGGGATTATTGGGGGTATTGAAGATGAGCATCTTGGTCTTTGGCGTCACGGCCTTCTCTATCTGTTCGGCGGTGACCTTAAAACCCGTGTCGCGGGTGGCGTATACATATACAGGCACGCCGCCGCAGCACTTTACGACTTCGGGATATGTAAGCCAGTAGGGCGCGGGGATTATCACCTCGTCGCCGGGGTCGACAGTGGCGAACACGGCGTTGAATATGGAGTGCTTTGCGCCGTTGGAAATTATTATCTGCGAGGGTTCATAGTCAAGCCCGTTGTCCTCTTTGAACTTTTTGCACACAGCCTTTTTGAGCGCGGGCAGGCCTGCTGCGGCAACATATTTGGTGTAGCCCGCATCGAGCGCGTCCTTGGCCGCCTGAATTATATGGGCGGGCGTGATGAAGTCGGGTTCGCCCACGCCGAACGAAATGACGTTTTCGCCCGCAGCTTTAAGCTCGGCCGCCTTTGCCGACATGGCAAGCGTCATCGAAGGGGCTATCGTTGAAACTCTCTTTGATAATTTTGACATCTGGCACTTCCTTTGCAAAAACGTGCAGAGAAGCCCGCTTGGGCGGCGCTCCCCGTGCAAAATTTTTGACCGCGTAAAAAATTTTTATTCAGTTTACATTATACATAATTTAATCGCGTTTGACAAATGTTTGAGAAAAATTTGTCAAACGCGCGAATTTTGTAATTATATAGCCGTATATTTGTTATTTTTTACTATTTTTACCCGCAGGCAAACCAAAAAGCAAATGGCGCCCCGCGCAAAACTCGCGCGGGCGCCATTCATACGTAATATTTAGGAGTTTTACAGTATATACAGATTGTTCACGAAATTCTTGTGCGGGCCGCGCACAGCGATTAACGTTGGCCGCTATAAAATACCAGGAGAAAATTACTGCTTTTTCTCCGTTTTGGCAGGTTTAGCGCCACGCGATTTGCACGCCGAGCAGTGCGGACACGCGCCGCAACTTCCGCAGTCGCAACCGGCGCTTTCACCCTTTACCTTTTTTACTATCATGTAGGCGACGACGCCTATCACGGCGAGGCCCACAACGACCAATGTTACGATTTCAAAAGGTCCCATGATATGCCCCTTTCAATGTGTTGTTTTGCGTTTGCGCGCTTTGGTTACGCCCTCTTTTTGCGAAGGGCGGGGAACTTTATTATTCCCTTGTTCCTGAGCACGACTATGGTCACGAATACCGCGGCGACAGCCAGCCAGATGAACAGCGTCCACCACCACGAGAACACGGTGTAGCAGAAGGCGCCGACGAGGTAGCTCGCCACTATCCAGAAGAGCACCGTCCACTTGAACCTGCCCTTGGGAAGTTCGGCCTTGGCGGTAGCGCAAGCCGCGAAGCAGGGTATAGTCGTCATGTTGAACATTATGAAGGCGATGAGCGCGGGCCAGGTTATGCCTGTGTTCTCTATCATAATTATGGCTTCCTGCACACCGTCTTCGGTGCCCTCGAAGCCGGCCACGAACATGGCGGCGAGCACGGTGAAGGTGGCTATTACGTTCTCCTTTGCGATCAGGCCCGTGATGGCCGCAACGGCGAATACCCAGCCGTATTCATTGAGCTGCGAGCCGAAGCCGAGCGGCGTGAATATTGGCTGAATGAGCTGGCCGACAGAGGCGAGAATGGACGTCTGCATGCTGTCTGCGCCGATGAACGTCCAGTTCCAGGTGAATGACTGCAAAAACCAGATGAGCACTGTGGAGGCGAAGATTATGGTGAACGCCTTTTTAACGAAGTGCTTTGTTTTATCCCACAGGTGCAGCATCAGATTTCTGAAGCCGGGTACGTGGTAGGCGGGCAGCTCCATTATAAACGGGGGAACCTCGCCGCGCATCGTGGTGGCGCGCATGACTATGACCGACACTATTGCGGTGATTATGCCCAGCAGATACATGGAGTACGTTATCAGATCTACGTTCGAAAAGCCCACCACATTGCATATGCCGCCCGCAATCGCCGTAAGTATGGGCAGTTTTGCGCCGCAGGAAAAGAAGGGAATTACCCTTATGGTTGCCGTGCGCTCCTTTTCGTCCGCGAGGGTACGGGTGTTTATCATGGCGGGCAGCGAGCAGCCGAAGCCCATTATCATGGGCATGAACGCCCTGCCCGAGAGGCCGAAGCGGCGGAATATCCTGTCGAGAATGAACGCCACGCGCGCCATGTAGCCCGTATCTTCGAGTATGGAGAAGAAGAGGAACAGCGTGAGTATCTGGGGAAGAAAGCCGAGCACGGCGGTTATGCCGCCGACTATGCCGTCGTTTATCAGGCTGGCCGCCCAGTCGGCCGCGCCCGCGGCCTCGACGCCGAGGCCTATGCCGTATGTTATGTAATTTAATACAAGGTTGAGTAAATTAGTCAGTATCACGCCCGGAGAGAACACGGCGCCGTCGTAGAAACACGCGGCGAGCGCTATTCCGAAGTTGGAATAAATCTCCGAATCGCCCAGCGTGGCGCCAACGCCCAGATCGTCCATGGTGGGCAGGGGATTGCCCGCCGCCGTGGCTATGGCGTTTATGTAGAACAGGTCCTCCGAGAATGTGAGGTGGAATATAAAGAAGAGTATTACTATAAATATGGGGATACCCCATATCTTATGCGTGAGCACTCTGTCAGCCCTGTCCGACTTTGTAATGCCGGCGTCGGCGGGACGTTTTTTTGAAAACCTGCCCTTGGTGTCAGAGGCGGGCCTTGCATCCTTTACCTTTGCCGTGGATAAGTTGGCGGAGATATATTTATATCTCTCGTCGGCGATAACGGCCTCTAAATCTGCGCCGTACTTCTGACGGATATCCGCGAGCACGTTTTTAGCTTCACGGGTAGCCGTCTCCAGCTCGTCGCCCTCCATGAGCTTCAAGGCGTGGAACACGGGGGAGGATATCTCCCTCTCCTCAAAATACTTTTCGGCCTCGGCTATAGGCGCCGCAAGCGCGCCCGAAAGCACCGTTTTGCCCTTTCTCTGCGCGGGCATGGCGGCGGCGCGGTCCATGAGCTCCTTTATGCCCGTCTCTTTGAGTGCCGAGATGGGCACCACGGGCACGCCTATCGCCCTTTCAAGCTTCTGCGCGTCGATGCTGTCGCCCGATTTTTCCACCGAGTCCATCATGTTTAGCGCGATTATCACGGGTACGTCCATCTCCAACAGCTGTGTGGTGAGGTAGAGGTTGCGTTCCAGGTTGGTGGCGTCGACTATGTTGATTATGCCGTCGGGGCATTCCTCTAAAATGAAATTGCGCGCTATCACCTCTTCGGGCGTGTAGGGCGAGAGCGAATAGATGCCCGGCAGATCGACGATCGCGACATGCTCGGCGCCCTTGTATACACCCTCGCGCTTATCCACCGTCACGCCGGGCCAGTTGCCGACGTGCGCCGTGGAGCCCGTGAGCGCGTTGAACAGCGTGGTCTTGCCGCTGTTTGGATTACCGGCTAAAGCAAAAGTTCTCATTTTACCGCCTCCGTTTCAACACACTGCGCCTCCGTCTTTCTCAGCGTGAGCTGATAGCCGCGCAAAGTGACTTCGAGCGGATCGCCGAGGGGCGCCTTTTTGACCAACGTCACGTCGGCGCCGGGCGTCACGCCCATGTCGAACAGCCTGCGCCTTACCCTGCCCTCGCCGAGGACGGCCTTTACCCTGCCGCTCTCGCCGACAGCAAAATTACATAAAAGTTTTCCCATATATACTCCTTAATTAAATGGTTCACAAAAATTTAGCTCTGGCCGAGAGCTAAATTTTTCGCGAGTTTGAGGAGCTCTGCTCCTCTTCGCGCGACACTTAAATGCCCTCGGTTATATAGTCGCGCGAATTCACCTCAGGTGAGCTCGCTTTCGCGACAAATTGAGACGAGCGGCACTCTTCATAGCACAACAGAAACCTGTTGTGCGTGTGCCGCGGAGAGACCGCAACATGCCGAGCGTTAGCGTGAGGCGTTGCGGAGCCGACCAACGAGGCACGAGGCGACCGCGCTTAACGGCGGGAAACCCGCCTTGCGCATAGAAATTATTTATAAAATCAGTGCGCAGCACGCACCATATTATCGTGAACAGCTATCACCATTATGTGCGAGGCGAGCGACCTGTCTAAACAGAGCCTGCCCTCCTTTACGATCAGGATTACGTTGCCGCCGTTTGAAGATATCACCGTTATGCGCGAACCTGCGGCTATTCCGAGCTCGGCAAGGTGCTTTTTCACTTTATCGTCGGCGCTGATGTTTTTTACCTCCACCGCCATTCCGGGAGGCGCAATAGAGAGAGGCATTTTTAAAACTCCTTTTGCCGCAGACGCACCGGTCTGCGCTTTCATATATAAAACTTAACTATGGTTTTATTAACAATATTCATTATAGTAACCAAGGTTATGTTTGTCAACTGAAAATTAACCGCAGCTAATAAATTTTTAAAAATTTTTTGAAAGACAAATGAAAAAAAGCGCGTACATAATGGGCAGGACACAAAAAGCTGCGGCCGCGCGCCAGAATCTGGCGCGCGGCCGCAGCTTTTAGGCAAAAGCCCCGAAGTTTTAAATTTTATGCCTTTTTGCAGTTATCTGCGATATACTGCTGCATCATTTCGTAAGTTTCGGCAGAGATTATGTGCTCCATCTCGCAAGCGTCGGCGTCGGCGGTCTCTTCCGAGACGCCCAGAAGCTTTAAAAATGTGCGTATAGTGCAGTGCCGCTCGTATACGCTGCAGGCGTATTCCCTGCCGCTCTCTGTAAGGTGGATATGCATGCCGTCCGTCACAACGTAGCCCTGCGCGATGAGTATTTTAACGGCCTTCTGCACGGCGGGCTGGGATACGCCCACGGCGCGGGCGACGTCTATTCGGTGCACGGCGTCTTGCTTGCCCGAGAGAAGGAGTATTGTCTCCAGGTAATCTTCACTCGACTGATTGTGCTTCATTTTTTCCCTCCGTTTTGATATCAACGGGCATTATAACACATTCGCGCCGCCCTGTCAAGACAGGCCCCGCCGCATTGCCGCTTATAAAGCGGCCGGTACTCATTATATCTCACCAAATTCCCGCTCATAACGGGTCCATAGAAGCAAACATTGTATCCCACCCTTTAATTCCCCCTTTAGGCAAGGGGGGGGCAGGAGAAAGCGTCATAATTTCTGAAATAAATAATGTCGCAAGGCGGGTTTCCCGCCGCAGCAGGGCGAGTAACGCATTTCTGCAAACAGCACATATGCGCTGTTTGCGCGTTGCGAGGTGAGCGAGGGCAAATGTATGCCCGAGCGGTGACCGAGTGCGGTGATTTATTACCGCGCACCGCACGAGAACAATTTGCGCATACCTGCGCATCTGCCGTTTCCCTTCGGGAGCCTCGGCAGAGCAGCGAGCAAAGCTCTCGCGCAGCAGGGTGAATTTGCGCGGCTATACACTCCGTGTGCCCTTAAGGTCGCGCAAAGAGGGACGAACATTGCAGTTCTACAAACAGCGGATACCCGCTGTTTGTGCAATGTGAGATGAGCAAGGGCAAATCATAGCCCGAGCGGTGACCGAGCGCGGCGGCTACATCACCGCGCGCCGCGCGAGAAGGCCCCTCAACTCACGGAAAATTTAGCTTTCGGCCAAAGCTAAATTTTCGTGAACCCCTTTCACTCTGCAAGCTGCGCCTCCCTCTCCGCAACGGTGAGCGCCTCCACCATCTGGTCGATATCGCCCTGCATGAAGGTATCTATAGAATAGAGCGAAAGGCCTATCCTGTGGTCGGTGACGCGGCCCTGGGGAAAGTTGTAGGTGCGTATGCGCTCGCTTCTGTCGCCCGTGCCGACGAGGCTCTTGCGGCGGCTGTCGTACTCGCTGCGGTTCTGCGAACTGTAGTAGTCGTACAGACGGGAGCGAAGCACCTTGAACGCCTTGTCTTTGTTTTTGAGCTGGCTGCGCTCATCCTGGCAGGTGACGACTATGCCCGTGGGGAAATGCGTTATTCTGATGGCAGTCTCTGTCTTGTTTACCTTCTGACCGCCTGCGCCCGAGGAGCGGTACACATCCACCCTGATGTCCTCGTCGCGGATCTCCACGTCGACGTCCTCGGCCTCGGGCAGCACGGCAACGGTGGCCGTGGAAGTATGCACGCGCCCCTGCGACTCCGTTTCGGGCACCCTCTGCACGCGATGCACTCCGCTTTCAAACTTTAAGAGCTTGTATGCACCCCTTCCGCTGACGTTGAACACGACTTCCTTTATGCCGCCGAGCTCGGTTTCGTTCATATCGACGACTTCGGTCTTTAAACGGTGCTTTTCGCAATAGCCGAGGTACATTCGGTAGAGTTCGGCGGCAAAAAGCGCCGCTTCGTCGCCGCCCGCGCCGCCGCGTATCTCGACGATACAGTTCTTTTCGTCGTTCTTGTCCTTTGGAAGGAGCAGCACTTTAAGCTCGCCCTCGATTGTTTCGAGCTGTTTTTTAAGCGACTGTTCCTCCTCCGAGAGGAGTATCTTCATCTCGGGGTCGGTCTCTGTCTTTAAGGCCTCGGCCGTATCCTTCAGCCTGCGGTCCGTCTCCCTGTACTCGGCGTACTTTTCCGCCGTTTCGGCTATCTCCGCCTGCTCCTTGGCAAGGGCCGTCCATGCCGCGCTGTCGGCAATTATTTCGGGGTCGGCCATCTTTTCGGAAAGCGTTTTATATTTTTCGTAAATATCATTTAATTTATCTGAAAGAACCATAATAAAAAATACCGCAAATTGGATTAAATTAATTTATTTTTAATATTCAGCCGCGTTTTTTACGCAAACATGCCGCTTTGAAGGACAAATTTACCAAAAAATATTTTTATTAAAATTAAAAAAAATTCCAATTAAATTTTTGCAAATATTTGAACGCGGCGGCGCGGCAACGCCGCGCCGCCGCGCAAATTACAAAATATTTTTCCCGCACTTCCGCCCATAGCGGGTTCATAGGTGCGAGCACCACACGCACATAATAACTTCAGAGAGGCAAGCACTTACGCCCATAGCGGGTTCATAGATGCGAGCAGAGCAAGGCGCGCGAGCATTTACGACGGGAAGCGTACTTTGGCGTACGTGACCCGAGGAAAGCGGAGCGCAACACAGCTATGCGACGCATATATGAACCCGAGCGGCTAAAATGCTATCTTCAGAAACCTGTCTTTGCCCTCCAGATCCTTGATAACCATCGCATAATCTCTCTTTTCAAAGAGGCGCAGAACTTCCGCGGCCTGGTCCTCGCCCACCTCTAAGATGAGCATGCCGCCGCGGGCAACATAGCGGTGGGCGTCCTTTGCCAGCCTGCGGTAAAAATCGAGGCCGTCCTCGCCGCCGTCGAGCGCTATCCTCGGCTCGAAGTCCTTTACTTCCCTGGAGAGCGTGAGTATCTCTCCCGAACGGATATAGGGGGGATTGCACACGATCAGATTGAATCTGCCGCGGATATTTGCAAACAGGTCGCTCTGTATAAAGTTTATATTTACGCCGTTTAAGCCGGCGTTCTCTTTTGCGAGCATAACGGCCGCGTCCGAAACGTCGGCGGCGGTCACGGTAACGCGCTTTTTGGCGCACCCCTTTGCAATTGCTATTGCCAGGCAGCCGCTGCCGGTGCACATGTCGAGCACCTTGTCGCCCTCTTCCGCAGTCTTTATCGCTATATCGGCGAGCTGCTCTGTCTCGGGACGGGGGATGAGCACCCTCTCGTCCACCTTTATCCTGCAGTCGCAGAACTCGACGTCGCCTATTATATACCACAGCGGCCTGCCCGTGAGTCTCTCATCGACGATGGCCGCGATCTTTTTGCTCTCAGCGGGCGTGACCATGCGCTCGGCGCCGAGCTCGCTGCGGTTTATGCCGAGCACGATGGAATATATCCACTCTGCGTCGCTCTCGTCGATAGCATTTTCGGCAAACTTTTTCTTTGTTTCGGCAAGCTTCTGCGAAAGTATGCCGCTCGTTATAAACTCCGTCTCAGGCATTTCGGGATCGGCGTCCATCTCGAGCACCCTCTTAAAAGCGGCTATCGCTACTTCGGCCATGCTCTCGTCGGGCTCGCGTGTAGTGAACACCTTCTGGATGAAGAAGCCGGGGGCCTTGAAGATGAGCATGAACTTGTTGTCGAACTTTGCGACAAACTTAAGAACCTCGTACGAGACGCCGGCAATCACGGGAAGGAGCACTATCTCTATCCCCAGCTTTGCCAAAAATTCGAGCACGCCGTTTTCAATGCGCTGCACGCCTATCGCCCAGTTGACGAGCGAGATTATGAGTATATTGATGATGAGAACTATGAATAAAAAGGAGGTGCCGCAGCGCGCGTGCAGGCGCGAACACTTCATGACGTTCTCCACGGTGAGGGGCATACCCTTTTCGTAGCAGGTGATAGTCTTGTGCTCGGCGCCGTGATACATATACAGGCGGCGGATATCCTTTAAAACGAGGATAATGCCGAGGTAAGCGAAGAATATCACAAGTTTGAACACGCCGAGGAGCACAAACTCCCACGCGCTGCCCGATAGAGAGGGGAAGGCCTCCTTCAGTCCGCCCACGGCGAGATTGGGCAACACTATAAACAGCGCCACGGCGAGCGCAACGCCCAGGCATACGGCGATCGTTGACACCACGCTCATGAGGTTTATTTTGCACTTTTCGGCGAGCCACTTTTCCACCCTGCCCGCCTCCTCCTCTTCGCCGTAAACGGCGGCGGAGCGCATGAGCGTCTTTGTTCCGCGCACAAGGCTTGCGATCATATTCACTATCCCGCGCACGAAAGGTATTTTTGCCGCACGGGCAACGCCCTTTGACGTTTTAAGGCGTTTTGCCTCCACCTGAACCTGGCCGTCGGGATCGCGCACGGCGGTGGCCATGCACGTCTTGCCCATCATCATAACGCCCTCTAAAACCGCCTGGCCGCCTATCGAGCACGATATTTTTTTATTTTTTTTAGCTTTTTTTTCCGACATATTTTAAAATCGTTTAATTGGGTTTAGACAGCGCGCAAAATGCGGCGCAATATAAATTATGCAGCGCCCGGTTAGCCGAGTACCGACAGTTTCAATCAGCCGCCGGTTGGGGGCGGCCGCTTTAAATCAGTTTCACGCTTTTAATACCCGGCTATAATTCCGCAAACTTTTAAAATGGAAAATAAGCGGCACCAAAAAATGGAGCCGCCCTGTTTTGTTACATGTTGTATCTTTTTTTGAATTTGTCTACACGGCCGCCTGTGTCAACAAGCTTCTGCTTGCCGGTAAAGAAGGGATGGCATTTGTTGCAGATATCTACCTTGAGCGTTTCAACGTTTTTGGTAGTACCCGTTTTAAATGTCGCACCGCAGGCGCATACAACCGTCACTTCATGATATCCGGGATGTATATCGGGCTTCACTTTATTCACCTCGCTATAGTTTTCAATGCTAAACTATTATATATCATTCTGCGGGGGCAGTCAATCAAAAATAAGCTCATTCAAAAAAATCTTTGGCCGCAAAGAAAAATATTTGACATAATCGCACATAAATCTTGCATCTGTAACCGGCCCCGCAGGCCTTCCGAACGGAAATTTTGTGAATAATTTAGTTGCCTTTGCCGCAATTTGCGAGTATAATGAAGTTATAATTATGGATAATTGGATTTTAAAGAGTGCAAATACGCTCGTGAACGAACAGCAGCAGGAGCGGACGATAGCTTCGGACGAGGTGAAAGTTAAGGTGGCATATGTGCTGGCCTCTAACTTCGACGCCGTATTATATTCCGGCGAGGGCGGCGCAAACTATCCCAAGACGATAGGCAGATTTGCCGTCGGCCGCGTAACCGAAGTCGGTGCAGACTGCTACGGCGTGGAAAGAAATACGCGCGTGCTTTTAAAGCCCACGCGCCCGTGCGGCAAATGCCTGAGCTGCAAGACGGGCAAAGAGGACGAATGCAGCTCGGTGGCCATAGCGGGCCGTGACTTCGACGGCTTTTTGCGCGATTTTGTGGTGTGCAAATATACCGATATTGCCCCTCTGCCCGATTCGGTAAACGACATAGAGGCGCTGTGCACCGAGGCCGTGGCGCTTGCCGAGCGCATTTACGCCACGCTTGCGCTGCCCGCCGGCAGCAGGGTGGCGGTTATAGGCTGCAACTTCGCAGGCAATATTCTTGCTCAGGTGCTGCAGTATCACAAGCTCATACCCATAGTTGTCGACAACAGCGCGCCCGCGCTCGACAAGGCGAGGGCCTGCGGCATTTACTATTCTTTTGCCGAGGATGAGGAGCTTGCCGAGAACATCAGGGAAGCAACGAGCGGCCAGCTTTGCGACGCCGCCATATACACGACCTGTTCACGCCTCGACCCCGCCCTCACCATGCGCGTGCTGGCAAACGGCAAGTGCGCCGTGCTCGCGGGCTTCGCACCCATTAATTTCAACATACCCGCACGCGAATTGTGCGACAAGAACGCCACGCTGATACCGGTAATGACGGGCTTTGACTATACCGACACGGCAATAAACCTCCTGGTGCACGATGCCGTGAACATCGATGTGTTTGAAAAGGAGATACTCACCGAATTCGATCCGAACGCCGTATATAAGGCGCTGAACGACGTGAATGCCGTGCGCAAAGGCAAGATGACTATTTTTAAATTAATACTATAAAAAGTTCACAAAATTTTAGCTCTGGCCGAGAGCTAAAATTTTCGTGAGTTTGAGGAACTAAGTTCCTCTTCGCGCGACCTGTTTTGGCCCACGGAGCGTATAGTCGCGCGAATTCACCTCCAGTGAGCCAGCTTACGCTGCAAATAGGGTCTTTCTGCGCAGGGAAACCCTGCTTGAAACGTAATCTGTTTGAAATATTGGCGGGAAACCCGCCTTGCGACATTATTTATTTATAATGTCATTTCGCGTGAGGAGCGCAGCGACGCTACTTTGCGGAGGGCTCCCTTCGGGAAACCGCAAACCAAGCAAAGCGCGTGGAGAAATCTATTCCGCATTAATGGCGCCCCTGTGTAAGGACGAGCGTTGCTGTTCTTTCAAACAGCGGACACCCGCTGTTTGAGCAACGCGAGATGAGTGAGCGCATATGTCACAGCGCGAACGGTGACCGAGCCGTGCGGTTTATTCGCCGCACGCACGGCGAGACGCCGGATTGTCGAGTGAACAACGTGAACGAAACAAGACTGAGGGATTGTGCCGCATTATACTGCGATTTTACTTATTCACCCGCATATATGCGCGAACGAACGAAAAACCGATGAAAAATTTGGGCCGCAAAAGTCGGCATGAACGACTTTTGCGGCATTTTTAAAGCATAATTTACAATGAATCACGAAAATAATATCAAATGCATCGCCTCCGACCTGGACGGCACGCTGCTGCCGCCCACTAAAATAATGCCCGCCGAGATATTTCCGCTCATCGACGAGATGGACCGTCGCGGCATAACCTTTACCCCGGCGAGCGGCAGACAGCTGCCCAATCTTAAAGAACTGTTTGCGCCCAGGCTCGGCAAGATTGCCATAATCGCCGAAAACGGCGGACTGTGCTGGTTCGAAGGGCGCATCATCTACTGCGACCCCACGCCCGCAGACGATATTTTATACGCTCTTGACATAATAAAACGCGAAGAAGGCCTGTATCCGCTGTGCAGCGGCGTGGACTGCGCCTATTACGACTCGGACGATGAACAGTTCATAGAAGTTTTAAACCGCTCTTATTCGAGCGCAAAGAGAGTGGACGACCTTGAAAAGGCGGTAAAAAACAACACCATACTTAAAATTTCGGTATGGGACAAGCTGCCCGCCGCAGAGCACGCCGCCGGAGCGCTGATACCCAAAATAAAGGGGCTGCGCACAAAAGTTTCGGGCTACGACTGGCTGGACGTATGCACGGAGAGCGCCAACAAGGGCGAGGCGCTGAAGGCCCTGCTCAATAAACTGGGCGCCGACAGAGAGCAGTGCGTGGCGTTCGGCGACCACATGAACGATCTGGAGATGCTGGAGGCCAGCGGGCAGGCATACGTTACGGCAAACGGCTTTGCCGAACTTAAAAAATTAATTCCGAACATAATACCTTCAAACGCCGAATTCGGAGTCATCAAAAAAATAAAGGAGCTGTTATGAAACTTTTTATCGCGTCCGACCTGCACGGTTCCGCAAAATATTGCAGGGAGATGATAGCCGCTTTTGAACGGGAACATGCCGAAAAAATGCTGCTTCTCGGCGACATACTCTACCACGGGCCGCGCAATCCGTTGCCCGAAGGATACGACCCGAAGTCTGTGGGCGAGCTTTTAGGCGCTTACAAGGAGAAGATAATATGCGTGCGCGGCAACTGCGAGGCGGAAGTCGACCAGATGGTGCTGCCCTTCCCCTGCCTTTCGGAATACGCGCTGGTATGCGCAGACGGCATAAACATCTACCTCTCGCACGGGCACCGCGACGTGCCTCCCATGCTGGAGGGCGACGTATATATAACGGGACACACGCATGTGCCGCTCGCCGAAAAGCCTTCATACCTGCACCTGAACCCCGGCTCGGTCAGCCTCCCCAAAGAGGGCAGCGGCCGCGGCTATATCGTCTACGAAAACCGCGCCTTCATATTCAAGACGCTCGACGGGAAAGAATACGATAAAGTCACTGTATGATGCGCAGACGCTGCGGGGGCACATATATGCAGACGGAAAGTAAATATTTCACTCTGAACAACGGCATGAAGATGCCCTGCCTGGGGCTGGGCGTATTCCGTAACAAGGACCCGAAAGAATGCGAAAACAGCATAATATGCGCAATCGAAAACGGCTACCGCATGATAGACACGGCGGCCGTGTACGGGAACGAGCAAGCTGTAGGCAACGCTGTAAAACACTGCGGCATCCCCAGGGAAGAACTGTTTATAACAACCAAACTCTGGTACGCCGACTGCAGCCGCGACCTGGCAAAACGCGCTCTTGACCGTTCGCTGAAAAAACTCGGGCTCGGCTACGTCGACCTGTATCTTGTTCACGAGCCTTACGGCTGGCTGAAGAGCGCATGGAGAGGGCTTGAAGAAAGCGTGGCGGACGGCAAAGTGCGCGCGATAGGCGTTTCCAATTTCGGACAGAGAGAACTTGAAAAACTGCTCGGCTATGCAAAGATCGCGCCCGCCGTGGATCAGATAGAGCTGCACCCTTACTTTCAGCGAAAGGAGCTGCTTGCATTCTTAAAAGAATGCGGCATTCAGCCCGAGGCCTGGGCGCCGTTTGCCGCGGGACAGAGCGGCCTCCTGCGCGATCCCGTTATAGCCGGCATAGCAGAAAAGCGCGGTTGTTCTTCCGCACAGATAATACTCCGCTGGCTTTACAGCAGGGGCGCGGCAGTCATCCCCAAATCGTCCGATCCGAAGCGGATAAAAGAGAATGCAGAATTTTTAAACGCAGCGCTCAGCGACGAAGATGTGCGTGCGATAAGCTCGCTCGACAGGGGCGAAAGTCTGTTCCCCTGGGATAAGGGCTGGCGCAGGCCGCTGAGAAAAACGTTAGGTTTTTTTCACATAGGCATATAAAACCATTCATGTTTTTATACCGGAACGGCAGTTTTGCTGCCGTTCCGGCAATTTTTTATTGCTCCCGCCCGGCACACGCGGCAATCCGACCGGACCGGCGATCTGTATTTTGAAAAAAATGTAAAAACACTTAAATACCCCCTCTATTCCGTTGACAAATTTTTATATTGTCGTATAATAATGTAGGATATCGATAAAAAGATATCGATATTTTCGAAACTATTCAACTTTACGGAGGTTATATTTTTTATGGCAAGATTTACTCTCCCCCGCGATTTGTATCACGGCAAGGGAGTTATGTCGGAAGTTCTGGCAGGACTCAAAGGCAAAAAGGCGATCATAGTGACAGGCGGACACTCCATGCGCGCGGGCGGATTTCTGGGTAAGGCCGAAGAGGCGCTCAAGAAAGCAGGCATGGAAGTTTACATACTCGACGGCGTTGAACCCGATCCCTCGGTCACGACCGTTATGAAGGGCGCAAAGATAATGCAGGAGTTTGAACCCGACTGGATAGTTGCCATGGGCGGCGGCTCTCCCATCGACGCGGCAAAGGCAATGTGGGCGTTCTACGAGTACCCCGACGTAACATTCGAATCGCTGTGCGTTCCCTTCAACTTCCCCGAACTGAGAAATAAGGCGCACTTCGTGGCTATCCCCTCCACTTCGGGCACTGCCACCGAGGTCACGGCGTTCTCCGTTATCACCGATTATGACAAGGGCATAAAATATCCCCTTGCAGACTTCAATATCACTCCCGACATCGGCATAATCGACTATGAACTTGTAGAGAGCCTGCCCATAAAACAGGTCGCCTACACCGGTCTCGACGCGCTCACCCATGCTATAGAGGCATATGTATCCACAGCAGCATGCAACTTCACCGACGGACTTGCCCTCCACGCGATCAAGCTGATATTTGCAAACTTAAAGGCCTCTTACGACGGCGACATGAACGCACGCGCGGTTATGCACGACGCGCAGTGCCTTGCCGGCATGGCGTTCTCCAACGCTCTTTTAGGCATAGTTCACTCCATGGCGCACAAGTCGGGCGCGGTATTCAAGCAGGACGGCAAAACCGTGCACATCGTTCACGGCTGCGCGAACGCAATGTATCTGCCCAAGGTAATACAGTACAACGCAAAGGACGAACGTGCGAAGAAGCGCTATGCCGAGATCGCGCACCTTTTGGAGATAAGCGGCGCGACCGATGACGAGAAGGTTGAAAAGCTCATTGCGGCGATCTGCGAGCTGCGCGCGTCTGTAAACGTGCCTTCATGCATAAAGGACTATGACGACGGCCACGGCGGCACGATTTCCGAAGAGGAGTTTCTCTCCAAGCTCGAGAAAATGGCCGACGACGCCATAGGCGACGCCTGCACGGGCTCCAACCCCAGGATCCCCACTCATGAAGAGATGGTAAACCTCTATAAAGCCTGCTACTACGGCACCGACGTAGATTTTTAACGCATGATAATGATCGGCTTTAAAATTTGACAGATATGGCGGGCCGCGGGCACAGTTTTGTGCCCGCGGCCCTCTGTTTTCGCGTCGGCATACAGATTGGAAAAAATTTTATTGCGTTTATTTTAAAACCGGTATTGACAGCGCCCGGCTTCGTGATATAATATATTAAACGCAGCCTGTGCTGCAATAAATAAAGAGAGGAGATTTTATGCAGGAATTTTTAAGGACAGTCGACGGACTCCCCCTGGTTGTCAAAATTATACTTTGCATACCCGTGCTCGACATATTTTACAGCATATGCCGCGTGATAAGGGGCGTAGCAAAGGGCGACGTGCTGTGGATAGTGCTCGGCGTACTCACCGTATTCCCCGGCGCGTTCTTCATGTGGATACTCGACCTTATATGGGTACTTCTGAAGGGACACGGCATTTTAATGGGCGAAACTTATCTGGGCTGATATCTGATCAGGTGCTGAAGGGCCGCGTGCCGCACTTTTTGTGCGGCACGCGGCCCTTCATTCAGTCCGTCGGCTGTGAGGCGTAAAAAAAAGCGCGCCCTGCGGACGCGCCCCTATTTTTTACTGGAAAAGCAAATGTTTTGTGAACAGGCACCAGATGGCGTCCAACCAACCGATGACTATACCGAATATGGTTACAACAAGACAGATTATCAGCCTTACCGCTCCGCCTTTCTTAAAAAATGTTCCCCACCTTACAATAATTTCCACAACCCAGTTTACGCCTGGAATAATGAGAAGGATGATCTGAACAAGACGAGGAAGTTTATTAAACCAAGTCATAAGCAGCTCCTTTAAATATTTTGTATTTATATTATATCACACTTGAGCGCCATGTCAACAATAGAATTGTAATTTTTTATTCAAAAAATTTACGCAGTCCGCGCATAGTCCGTTCCCTCTCTCCTCCATAAGGCGGATTTTACCGTTTCTCTTAAGGGGATCTCTGCCGCTCGCCGCGCGAGAAGATCCCTCAGACTCACGAAAAATGCCGCGCACGGCCTGCGCGGCATTTTTGTGAACTATTAAACTAATTCTATTATCGCCTCTTCGGATGCGTCGCCGCGCCTCTCGCCCAAAAGGTAGATGCGGGTATAGCCGCCGCCCTGGCCCAATTCTTCCTTGCGCTGGGCGTATTTGGGAGCGATCTCGTTGAAGAGCTTTTCCATAAGAGGATGCTGCACGTCCTTGGTGCGCGCCTTGAAATCGGACTTCTTTTCGTTGAAAGCCTTGACTTCCTGAAGATCGCGGAGCTTTGCCATTATGTCGCGGCGAACTGCGAGCTTCTTGGGCGAATCCTTTATGGACTTTACGGTTATTTCCTTGCCCTTCTTGTCGGTGGTAGTAACGTCGATCTCCTCGTTAAGATCGTATACGTTTACCGCCTTGGTTATTATCTTTTCAACATACGGCTGAAGCTGCTTGGCCCTTGCCGCAGTCGTCTTTAATTTGCCGTACCACAGGAGCTCGGACGCCTGATTCCTGAGTATAGCCATTCTCTGCTTGGTAGTTCTTCCTAATTTACCGGGCATTTTTTTACTCCTCCTTGTTTGCGAGTGAAAGTCCGTAAGACTGAAGCTTTAAGATAACTTCGTCGAGCGACTTTCTGCCGAGGTTTCTTACCTTCAGCATCTCGTCTTCCGTCTTTCTCGTCAGATCTTCGACGGTGTGTATACCTGCGCGCTTCAAGCAGTTGTATGAGCGCACTGAAAGATCCATCTCTTCGATGGCCATGGCAAGCACCTGCTGCTGCTTGTCGTCTTCATTCTTCACCAGGATATCCATGCCCTTTATCGTATCAGAGAGGTTGACAAAGAGGCTGATATGGTCCTGCATTATCTTGGCTGCAAGGGAAACTATTTCCTTTGCGCTGAACGCGCCGTTCGTCCATACTTCCAGAACGAGTTTGTCGTAGTCGGTGTTCTGGCCCACGCGCGTGTTCTCTACGTTGTAGTTGACCTTTTTGACGGGGGTATAGATGGAGTCGATGGGGATGTAGTCGATAAGGTCGCTGCGCGTATGGTCGGCGCCCTTATAGCCCCTGCCCCTGCCTATGGTAATCTCCATATCTATCTTATGTCCCGCGTCTACCGTGCAGATATGCTGGTCGCCGTTGATTATTTCTATCTCGGCGTCCTGCTCGATATCGCTCGCCTTAACATCTGCGGGACCCTCTTTGTAGAGGTGAACTACTTTTACGTAATCTTTATCTGTAACCTTGGTTTTGATTGCCAGCGTCTTGAGGTTGAGGATTATCTCAGTCACGTCCTCTTTTACGCCGGGCACAGCCGAAAATTCGTGCTTTACGCTGCCGTCCAAAAACCTTATTCCCTGCGCCGCCGCACCGGGGAGCGCGGACAGGAGTATTCTTCTAAGGCAGTTGCCTATTGTAAGACCGAAGCCCTTTTCAAGCGGTTCGACTACGACCTTGGCATAAGCCTGGTCCTCGCTCTCTTCCACTTCGATTTTGGGCATATCCATTTCGATCATTATACTACCTCCTTATATTCGGTTGTTTATTACTTGGAGTACAGCTCGACGATCATGTGCTCGGAAATCTGGCTGTCGATATCCGACCTTACGGGCAGTTCGAGAACTTTGCCCTCAAGTTTTTCGGAATCGAACTCGAGCCACTTGGGCATGTTAGCCGCGGGTTTCGAGCCTTTAACCTCCGCAAAGAATTTGTTGGCTGTTTTGCTTTCCTTAACGGCGATGACGTCGCCCTTTTTAACGATATAAGAAGGGATGTTCACCTTCTTGCCGTTCACGGTGAAGTGGCCGTGGTTTACAAGCTGCCTTGCCTGAGCGCGGGACGCGCCGATGCCGAGGCGGTATACCACGTTATCCAGCCTGCGCTCCAAGAGCGAGAGCATGTTTTCACCGGTGATGCCCTTCATGCGGTCGGCACGCTCATAGTACTCCCTGAACTGGCCTTCCTGCACGCCGTATATCCTCTTGACCTTCTGCTTTTCGCGAAGCTGCTGGCCGTATTCGGAGACCTTCTTCCTGCCCGTGCCGTGCTGGCCGGGAGCCATGGGCCTCTTTTCGAACGGGCACTTGCCCGTATAACATTTATCGCCCTTTAAAAAGAGCTTTCCGCCTTCCCTTCTGCAGAGGCGGCACTTTGCTTCTCTGTAAGTCGCCATTTTACACTCTCCTTAAAACTTAAACTCTGCGGCGCTTGGGGGGCCTGCAACCGTTGTGGGGGATGGGGGATACGTCGGATATGAGCGTGATCTCCACGTCGCATGCGGCTATCGCCCTGATTGCCGATTCTCTGCCCGCGCCGGGGCCCTTTACGTATACTTCAACCGAGCGGAGGCCGTGCTCCTTTGCGGCCTTAACGGCAGTCTCCGTTGCCATCTGTGCGGCGAACGGCGTGCCCTTACGGCTGCCCTTGTAGCCGAGCGAACCTGCGCTCGACCAGGCGATGGCGTTGCCCTGCGCGTCGGTTACAGTTACCAGGGTGTTGTTGAAAGACGACTGAATATGAACCTGACCTTTATCAACCTTTTTAAGCTCTCTGCGCTTCCTTACGGTTGCAGTCTTTTTTGTTGCTGCCATTTATTTACGTCCTCCTATTACTTTGCGCCCTTCTTCTTGGCGACCGTGCGGCGGGGACCCTTTCTCGTCCTCGCGTTTCTCTTGGTGGACTGTCCGCGAACGGGAAGTCCCTTTCTGTGCCTGATGCCGCGATAGCATCCGATTTCCATAAGACGCTTTATGTTGAGGGATACCTCGGAGCGGAGTTCGCCCTCCACCCTCACGTTATGGTCGATATATTCCCTGAGCTTGGAGACGGTCGTCTCGTCGAGATCCTTCACGCGGGTATCGGGGTCTACGCCCGTTGCGGCAAGAATCTTCTTCGACGTTGCAAGCCCAATGCCGTAGATATAGGTGAGACCTATCTCTATTCTCTTCTCTCTGGGTAAATCCACACCGGCAATACGTGCCATTGATTTAAATTCCTCCGTTTAAACTTTTCTTTTAATGTTGGATTTTTGATATGTCAACGGCCGAGGCCGCGCGCGCAAAAAAGTGGAATGGGCGCACGCCGCTTTCGGCACAATTATTTTTTGTTTTATAGGCGCACCGCTCTTTGCGGGGGTGCGCCCGTATTTTTGATATGGGGGCAAAGGCCGCCCTTTCAAGTCAGAGCCCTGCGCAAAACTTTTGCGCGCAGGGGGCTTAAACGCCGCCCTCTCAGCCCTGACGCTGTTTATGGCTCTTGTTCTTTGAGCAGATGACCATAACTTTGCCGTTACGCTTAATTATTTTGCACTTATCGCACATAGGCTTTACAGAAGGTCTAACTTTCATAATTAACTCCTTTTATTTCACGAAATTCTCGCGCGGGCCGCGCGCGACAATTTCCGTGATTTGAGGAGCGCTGCTCCTCTTCGCGCGACCTCTAAGGGCCCTCGGTTATTTAGTCGCGCGAATTCACCTCAGGTGAGCTCGCTTTCGCGACAAATTGAGTCGCGCCTGCGCAGGGAAACCCTGCTTGCGCACAATTATTATTTTTAAATAAATTTATCCTTGTTCTCAGGTTGGATATCCCTCGGAGATGCTGTTCTCCGAAAGCATACTGCCTGTAAAAACTTCAGAGAAGCGAGTAAGACAAGGAGCGTGCGGAAGGTTTGAGGGAGTGTACAAAGACGTACATGACCGAAAACACCCGTAAGCGCGACACAGTATTACGACGCTTATATGAAGTTTAGCGGGGATTAAAGAATGTTGAAATTATGACTTGCTGCGCCAGGTTATACGCCCCTTCGTCAGATCATAGGGGCTCATCTCCAGCTTTACCATGTCGCCCTCGATGATCCTTATATAGTTCATACGAAGTTTACCCGAGATGTAGGCCGTGATGACGTATCCGTTGGCGAGCTGAACTTTGAAATTGGCGTTGGGAAGGCACTCTATCACCCTGCCCTCGGCTTCAATCACATCGTTTTTAGACATCGTTTCCTCCGCTATTTTTCTGCGCCGACGGGGCGCCGTTTGCCGCGGCGCCGTATGCTTTAAGCGCCGAATATACTTCGCTGTCGAACACCTTGCCGCCGCATGAAAACTTTTCGGCGATGGACTCCGCCCTGTCGGGCAAAAGCCTCAAGTGTTTTAAGCTCTTTTTTTTAGGCGAGGCCAGCTTTTTATAGTTGCCGTCGACGACATATACAAAACCGTTCGGCAACACCTCCTTAATGAGGTAATACCTGCCCTCGTCCCTGCCCTGCGTGCTTTGCGCTATTCCGCCGGGAACCGCTTGTTTTACTTTCATAATGCTTGCGCTCACAGCGTTAAGATCTCTGCTCCGTCTTCCGTGATGAGCACGGTGTTTTCGTAGTGCGCCGAACTCTTTCCGTCCATCGTGCGGATCGTCCAGCCGTCGGCGGGATCCTGCCATACCTTCCATGTACCCATGTTTATCATGGGCTCTATGCAGATGGTCATGCCCGCCTTCAGGCGTACGCCCGTGCCTCTTCTGCCGAAGTTGGGGACGGCAGGTTCCTCGTGCATGTCGCGGCCGATGCCGTGACCGGTGAGCGCGCGTACCACGCCGTAGCCGTTGGCTTCGGCATAGGTCTGAACCGCATAGCCGATATCGTAGAGCGGTGTGCCTGCCCTGAGGCCCTCTATCGCCTTGAAGAAGCACTCCTCGGTGACCTTTACCAGCCGCCTCTTCTCTTCGGACACGTTTCCGATGAGGAAAGTGCGGGCGGCGTCGCCGTTGAAGCCGTTCTTTTCGGCGGTGATGTCTACGCTGACGATATCGCCGTCGACGAGTATAATGTCGTCAGAGGGGATACCGTGCACCACCACATCGTTTACCGAAACGCAGGCGCTGGCGGGGAAACCCTCGTAGCCGAGGCTGGAGGGATACGCGCCGCAGGAAGTTATGTACCTGTATACGAGGTCGTCGACCTCCTTGGTGGTCATGCCCGCCTTTATGTTTTTGCCTACGAAATCTAAAGTTTCTTTAACTATCCTACAGGATTCGCGCATGAGCGCGATCTCTTCAGGCGTTTTGATATTGATCATGTTATTTGTTGAACTCGCCGAGCGCCTTGCAGATCATGGCAAAAACCTCGTCGGGAGAGGCCGTTCCGCACTCTACCGTAAGCAGTTTGCCCTGCGCTCTGTAATAATCGATGAGGGGAGCGGTCTGAGTATTGTAAGTTTCCAGCCTTGCCCCCACCGTTTCGGGATTGTCGTCAGCGCGCTGATAGAGCGGCTGACCGCACTTTTCGCACGTTGTCCTACCGCCGAGAGTGGAGATATGGTAGCTTGCTCCGCAGCTGCAAACTCTTCTGCCGCAGATCCTGTCCATAAGGAGGGCGGCATCTACGGAAATGTTGACGCATGCGTCTATTTTTGCAAACTTATCGAGCTCCTGCGCCTGAAAGAGATTGCGGGGGAAACCGTCGAGCATAAAACCCGCGCCGCCCTTTATGTCGTCCCAGGCGAGCCTGTCTCTGACGATATCGCACGTCACCTCGTCGGGTACGAGCTTGCCCGCGTCGATATAGCTCTTGGCAACCTTGCCTATGGGCGTGCCGCCCTTGATGTTTGCCCTGAATATATCGCCCGTGGAGATGTGCACGAGGTCATACTTCTTTTCGAGATATGCCGCCTGCGTGCCCTTGCCTGCGCCCGGTGCGCCGAGTAAAACTATGTTCATTATTTTCCACCTTTAATGTCTCACGCCCATAACCGTTGCCGGCTGACGGGCCTACCCGCCCATAGCCGTTGCATAGATACGAGCAGTACGCGGAGCTGACGGAAGTCGTGAAGGAGCGTACACAGACGTACGTGACTGAACGAAGCCGTAACAGCGACAATGTAATGCGACGTATATATGCGACGGAGCGGTGTTAATTACTTTAAAAATCCCTTGTAATTCTTCATCATCAGCTGCGACTGCAACTGCTTATCCAGCTCGAGGGCTACGGATACAACGATGAGGATACCTGTGGTCGAGAATACGCTCAGAAGGCTGGTATCTGTGGTGATGCCCGTCGCCACGACCACAATGCTCAGGATCGAGGGAACGAGGGCTACCAAAGTGAGGTATATCGCGCCGAAGAGCGTTATTCTGTTGGAAATCTTTTTCAAATAATCGGCAGTGGGCTTGCCGGGACGGATGCCCTGGATAAAGCCGCCGTTCTGCTGAATGGTCTTCGATACGTCCTCGGGATTGAACTGCATCGACGAATAGAAGAACGAGAATGCAAAGATGAGGATGCACAGCGTTACCAGATAGATAAGCTGGCCGTACCAATGAGTCGACGAACCGGAGAACCACTCCGCAACGCCCTGCTCGAAGCCGCTGCCCGGCCAGAACAGGCTTGCCAGCATGCCGGGGAAGCTGATGATGGCGAACGCGAAGATGAGAGGCATTACGCCGCCGCCGGCTATCCTTATGGGGATCACCGTCGACTGCCCGCCGTACATCTTGCGGCCCTTTACCTGCTTTGCATACTGGACGGGTATCCTGCGCTCAGACAGATCGACCGCAACTATAGCGGTAAACTCGAGAAGAGTGAGCACGAAGAAACCTATCAGTTCCCACAGCGGCGCGAGGCCCTGTGTACCGCCGAAGAGATCGCCGAACTTCTGAACTATCGCGATGCCGGCAGTGGAGATTATGCCTACGAAGATGATGAGCGATATGCCGTTGCCTATGCCGTATTCGGTGATCCTTTCACCGATGAACATAACGAGCATTGCGCCGGCGGTGTATACCACCACAAGGAATATGCCGCCTATCCACGTAGCCGCGGTGTCGGACAGAAGTCCGCCTTCGCCGCCGCCGAACATTACAAGTTTAAGTGCGTTTTCTTCGCCGTTTATGGCTATGTTGACTATGATGCCTATTGCCTGCGCAACGGCGAGAAGTATTGTCACATAACGCGTTATCTGCGCTATCTTTTTGCGGCCCTCCTCACCCTGGCGCGAGAGGCGCTCGAGCGCGGGGATGCCGACGGTCAGAAGCTGAATTATAATGGATGCATTGATATACGGGCTGATACCCAGCGCAAACAGAGTTGCATTGGAAAGAGACGAGCCCGTTATCGACGACATCAGTTCGAGAAAGTCGTAATTTGCTATTGCGCTGCCGAATATGTCTGAATCAATGCCGGGCACGGGAATGTAACACCCGAGACGGAAAACCAGCAGAAGCAGGAGCGTTATCCAGATTTTCTTGCGGATTTCCTTAACTTTAAAACAATTTTTTATTGTTTCAAACATTTTTACCCCTTTGCGGCAAAACTGCCGCCAAATGAATTACAGGACTTCCGCCGTGCCGCCTGCCTTTTCGATTGCCGCTTTGGCGGTCTCCGAAAATTTAGCCGCCTTAACGGTTATCGCATTGTTAAGTTCGCCGTTTCCCAGCACTTTGAGGCCGGAATTGTTCTTTACGAATTTGGCGAGATTGTTTTCGACTACATAATCATAGTCTACCACCGTGCCCGCGGGCACGTCTGCAAGCTGGGAGAGGTTTATTATAAGGTAGCACTTCGCCCACTTGTTATGGAAACCTCTCTTGGGGATGCGCCTTGCGATAGGCATCTGGCCGCCTTCGAATCCGGGACGAACGCCGCCGCCCGAACGCGCCCACTGGCCCTTGTGGCCCTTGCCGCTCGTCTTGCCCGTGCCGCTGCCTATGCCGCGGCCAAGCCTTTTAACTGCCTTTTTGGAACCCTCTGCGGGGGATAAAGTATCGATTCTCATTGCCGTTTCTCCTTATACCCTTTCGACCTTCAAAAGGTATTCCACCTTTTTGATCTGGCCCATGATGGCGGGGTTCTCCTCAAATACCTTTTCGGAACGGATCTTTTTGAGTCCGAGAGCAGCTATCGTGGCCTTTACGGACTTCACTTCGTTGCTCGGGCTTTTAATTAAAGTTACCTTTACCATTTCGTTCCTCCGATTAACCTAAAATATCTTCCGCCGTCTTGCCGCGCGCCGCAGCTATCTGCTCTACGGTCTTGAGCTCCCTCAGACCCTCGATGGCCGCCTTTACGCAGTTGATGGGGTTGTTGGTGCCGTGCGACTTGGTGCGGATATCCTTTATGCCCGCGGCCTCCATAACGGCACGCACGGGGCCGCCGGCGATAACGCCGGTACCTTCTGCGGCGGGCATCATGAGTACTTTGCCCCTGCCGAATACGCCGGTCACGGTGTGAGGTATGGAAGTATCCTTTACGTTTACTTTGAACATGTTTTTCTTGGCCTGGGAGGTCGCCTTTTCGATCGCAACGGGCACTTCCTTTGCCTTGCCTACGCCGCAGCCGATGGAGCCCTTGCCGTCGCCGACTACAACGAGCGCCGCGAAGCGCATGTTGCGGCCGCCTTTAACCGTTTTGGATACCCTGTTTACCTGTATGAGCTTGGTTATGGTGCCGTCGTCTTCGGCCCTCTTGAATCTCGATTCCCTTCTTGCAGGTCTTTCTTTCTTTTCTTCCATTTTATCTGCTCCTTAGAAATTGAGTCCGGCTTCCCTTGCGCCTTCGGCCACTGCCTGCACCCTGCCGGTATACAGATAGCCGGCTCTGTCGAATACGACCTCTTTGATGCCCTTTTCGAGCGCCCTTTCACCGGCCGCTTTGCCTACAAGTTTGGCCGCTTCGGTCTTGGAAAGTTCTGCGGCCTGAGCCTTTAATTCCTTCTCCATTGTTGAAGCGGAAACGAGCGTTACGCCCTTGACGTCGTCGATCACCTGAACATAGATGTGGTTGAGACTGCGGTATACGCAGAAACGGGGAGTTTCGGCGGTACCCGAAATCTTCTTCCTCACGCGCGCATGGCGGCGCTTGCGTTCGGTGTTCTTGTCTATCATCTTAATCATTTTTTATCTCCTTTGAGCAATCAACCGCACAGGCGGTTTATCCTTCGGATATCCCTCTTTTCAAGGGAACTTCTACCCGAAATTACTTCTTGCCCTTGCCTCCCGTCTTGCCTTCCTTGCGCTCGATCACTTCATCGCTGTATGCGATGCCGTAGCCGTGGTAAGGTTCGGGAACTCTTATGTTGCGGATATCTGCAGCCGTCTGGCCTACGAGCGTCTTGTCGATGCCCGAAACGGTTATCTCGTTTGCAGAGGGGCACTCGAGCTTGACGCCGGCGGGTTCAACGAACTCGACGGGATGGGAATATCCCACGTTAAGAACTACTTTGTTGCCCTGCTTTGCAACCTTCCAGCCGACGCCGTTTACCTTAAGACTCTTGGAATAGCCCTGCGTTACGCCCACAACCATGTTGTGAAGGAGCGCCCTGTAGAGGCCGTGCATGGGCTCAAGTTCCTTGGTATCGTGCTTCTTTAATACGTGAGCTTCGTTGCCCTCGACTTTGATGTCGATGTCGCCTGCAATTTTCTGGGTGAGGGTGCCCTTGGCGCCCTTTACGGTAACAACGTCTCCGTCGAAAGAAACGGTTACGCCTGCGGGCAGGGCTACGGGTAATTTACCTATTCTAGACATGCCTTAACCTCCTTACCAGATGTAGCAGAGCACTTCGCCGCCCACGTTTGCGGCCTTTGCCTGCTTATCGGTCATAATGCCCTTGTTGGTGGAAATCACGGCAATTCCCATGCCGTTCATGACCTGGGGCATGTTCTCTACGCCCGCATATGTGCGGAGACCGGGCTTGGATACCCTTTTAAGGCCGTTGATGACGGGCTGCCTCCTGCCTGCATATTTGAGCGTTATTACCAGCTTGCCGTTGTAGCCGTCTTCGACGAGCTTAACGTCGGAGACAAAGCCCTCTGCAAGCATTATGTCTGCGATGGCCTTCTTCATGTTGGAAGAGGGGATCTCCACCGTCTCTTTGTTAACCATGAGCGCGTTTCTTACGCGTGTGAGCATATCTGCTATGGGATCGGTCATTTTTGCACCTCCTTACCAGCTCGACTTTTTAACGCCGGGAATCTCTCCCTTGTATGCAAGGTTCCTGAAGCAGATACGGCATACGCCGTACTTGCGGAGAACGGCGTGCGGCCTGCCGCAGATCGAGCATCTCGTGTATGCCCTGGTAGAAAATTTTGCAGGCCTCTGCTGCTTGTTTATCATTGACTTCTTTGCCATACTTTTATCTCCTTACCTCTTGAAGGGCATTCCCATGGCCCTTAAAAGCTCTCTTGCTTCTTCGTCGGTCTTTGCTGTGGTTACGATGCATATATCCATGCCGCGGATCTTCTCAACCTGATCGTACTGGATCTCGGGGAAGATGAGCTGTTCTTTCAGACCCATGCAATAATTGCCCCTGCCGTCGAAACTGTCTGTGGGAACGCCGCGGAAGTCGCGCACCCTGGGAAGGGCGATGGATACGAGCTTATCGTAGAAGTCGTACATCATCTTGCCGCGCAGCGTCACCTTTATGCCGACCGTCATGCCTTCGCGCACTTTGAAGTTTGCGACAGACTTCTTGGCCTTTGTGAGTATGGGCTGCTGTCCGGTTATCTGCTTTATTTCGTTCTGCGTCGTCTGGATGGATTTTGCGTTGTCTTTTATGTCGCCGAGGCCGGTGTTGATGACTATTTTTACCAGCTTGGGCACCTGCATAACGTTCGTGTAGCCGAATTTTTTGGTAAGGTAGGGAACGACCTCTTCCGCATACTGCTTGGCTACTCTGCTCTTATACACTTTCTCTGCCGTTGCGGCGGGTTTAGCCGCAACTTCTTTCTTTGCTGTATTTTTTGCTGTTGCCATATTCGTTCACCTTACTCCTCGGTCTTCTCTTCCTGAGCCTGCTCTGCGGCCTCTGCCTTGGCTGCGCGCTTCCTGGTGCGCTTTTTAGGCTCTTCCTTCTTTACTTCCTTGCTCTTCTTGCCTGCATAGGCCTTGTCGAGCACGGCGCCGCACTTGGGGCATACGCGTACGCGCTTGCCGCCTTCAAGTCCGCTCTTTACCCTTACCGCCTTGTCGCATGCGGGGCAGACCACCATTACGTTGGAAACGTCTATGGCGCCCTCTTTTTCAACGATCTTGGATACGTCGTTGCCGCGGCGCGCCTTCTGCGATTTATGCTGTATGTTTACGCCTTCTACGGTTACCTTGCCGCTCTTGGGAGAAGTGGCGATTACCCTGCCCTGCTTGCCCGCATACTTACCGGTGATAACCAGAACATTATCATTCAATTTTACGTTCATAGCTTCTTCTCCTTAAAGAACTTCGGGTGCGAGAGATATTATCTTCATATAGTTCTTTTCTCTCAGTTCCCTTGCGATCGGTCCAAAGATACGCGTGCCTCTCGGCTCCTGGTTCTGGCCGATGATTACCGCCGCGTTGTCGTCAAATCTGATATATGTGCCGTCGTCGCGCCTGATGCCCTTTGTGGTGCGCACGATTACCGCCTTAACGACGTCGCCCTTTTTAACGGCGCCGCCGGGGGTAGCGGTCTTGACCGAGCAGACGATCACGTCGCCGATGTTGCCCGTCTTTCTGAAGCTCCCGCCCAGCACCTTTATGCACATGAGCTCTTTGGCGCCGCTGTTGTCGGCCGCCTTGAGCCTTGTCTGGGGTTGTATCATATAAATTCTCCTTATTTATGAACTTACAACAAATGATACTCACGCAAATCTTTTTGCTGCGCAAAAATCTTTGCCGTGAAGTTTTATATTTGGTCGTAACGCGGCTATACGCCCGAACTAAATTCGTGCTACCGCGTTTCGGCGTAATTTATTTAAAATAACTTATGCCGGGAAAACGCAAGGGCGGATTTACTCCGGCCGTTAAGCGTTTTCGCGACCGCTTGACCTCACGGAAAAAGATTTTGCCGAAGACAAAAGATTTTTCGTGAACATCTTTTTTCCAGCGGATTGTTCTGCCGCGCGCGCTTGCCGTAGCTTTTACCGCGGAGCGCGAAGCTGCGGGCGCGCTTTGCCGACGAGATACAATCTTGGAAAGATATAAATTTGCCTGTACGAAAAGTCCCGCGCAGGTCATGTTTCATGCCCGCGCAAACCGGCGATAAGTCCCGATTACTTGGCCTTTTCTATTATTTCCGCCACCCTCCAGTTCTTGTCCTTGGAGAGCTTGCGCGTTTCGACTATTCTCACCGTGTCGCCCACGCCGCACTCGTTGTTTTCGTCGTGCGCCTTGAACTTGGCGGTCCTGGTTATCGTCTTTTTATAGAGGGGATGCTTCTTTTTGTTGGTTGCGGCAACTACTACCGTCTTATCCATCTTATCCGAAACGACGATCCCCGTGATTTCCTTTCTGAGCGTTGTTCTTTCCATTTTTTAACTCCTTAGCCCTTAAGCTGCCTTGCACGCATTACCGTGTTAACCCTGGCGATATCCTTCTTAACGAGGTTTATCGAAAGGGGGTTGTCGAGCTGGCCGCTTGCATGGCGGAAACGCAGGTTAAACAGCTCGGTCTTGAGTTCCTGCAGCTTTGCAGAAAGTTCCGCGTCGCTCAAATTAACTATTTCCTTAGCTTTCATTAGCTTCACCGCCTTCAGCCGCGGGTGCCGCAGCCTCTTTCTTGACAAACTTGCACTTGATGGGAAGTTTGTGGCTGGCAAGGCGCATAGCCTCCCTTGCCACGTCCTCGGGTACGCCGGCCATCTCGAACATCACTCTGTCGGGCTTGACGATGGCTACCCAGTATTCTACAGAACCCTTGCCGGAACCCATACGGGATTCGGCGGGATGCTTTGTTATGGGTTTGTGGGGGAATATGTCTATCCAGACCTTGCCGCCACGCTTTATGAACCTGGTCATGGCGATACGCGCGGCCTCAATCTGGTTAGAAGTTATCCTGCCGCCCTCTTCGGCCATGAGGCCGTATTCGCCGTAGGCAATCTTGTTGCCCTTATGCGCACGGCCGCGTATTCTGCCGCGGTGCTGCATTCTTCTTTTAACTCTCTTGGGGATTAACATTTTACTCTTCGCCTCCGTCTGAGATTATCAGCTTTTTGGATCCTGAGAGCACTTCGCCCTTGTATATCCAGCATTTAATGCCGAGCACGCCGAACGTGGTGTGAGCCTCGGCGAAGCCGTAATCGATGTCCGCGCGGATGGTCTGAAGGGGAATGGAACCGTCGTGATAGCTTTCGCTGCCGGCGATCTCTCTGCCGTCGAGCCTGCCCGACACGGTGATCTTGACGCCCCTTACGCCCGATTTGGACACTTTGGATATCTGCTGTTTTACAGCACGCCTGTAAGATACGCGCTTTTCGAGCTGCGCGGCAACCGATTCCGCCACGAGCTGCGCGTCCTGATCTACCTTATCAACCTTTTTAACGTTGATTATTATAACCTTGCCCTTGGTGAGTTTTGCAAGGTCCTTCTTTATTACGTCTATCTCCGAACCGCCCTTGCCGATAAGAACGCCGGGACGGCCTGTGTATATGGTGACCTCTACCTTGTTGGCGGCGCGCACGAGCGTTATCTTGCTTATGGCCGCGTCGTAATACTTCTTTTTAAGGAAGGTACGGATAACGTTGTCTTCCTTGAGGTATTTGGAGAAATCTTTTTTATCGGCGTACCACTGGGTGTCCCATGCGGAGATGACGCCTACTCTTAAACCGTGAGGATTAACTTTCTGTCCCATACTTGCTCTCCTTAAATGTTCTTCGCGTCAAGAATGACGGTGATGTGGCTGGTTCTCTTCAAGATAGCCCTGCCGCGCCCTTTGGATACGGGCTGCATCCTTTTAAGGTGGGGGCCGCCGTTTGCGAACGCTTCGGCTACGACAAGGTCGCCCCTGTCCATGCCCATATTGTGTTCGGCATTGGCCGCAGCGGACATAAGCACCTTTTTAACTTCGTCCGAGCCGCCCTTGTTGCAATAGGTAAGTATGGCTTCGGCCTCCTCTACGCTCTTTCCTCTGATGAGCGCGAGCACCGTTCTCACCTTGTAGGGGGAAATCCTTATATACTTTGCCGTGGCATGGGGACGGGTGTCCCTGTTTGCGGCAATTCTTTCAACCTTTTTGTTCATGTTGCTTGCCATAATTCTTTCTCCTTACTTCTTGGTGGTCTTAGCCGCATGGCCCTTGAACGTGCGGGTGGGCGCGAACTCGCCGAGCTTGCAGCCTACCATGTCCTCGGTTACATACACGGGAACGTGCTTGCGGCCGTCGTAAACGGCGATAGTGTGACCTACCATCTGGGGGAATATAGTGGTAGCCCTTGACCACGTTTTAACGACCTTCTTTTCGCCGGCGGCGTTCATTGCCTCTATTCTCGACATGAGGCGCGCTTCCGCGAAAGGTCCCTTTTTAACGCTTCTCGACATTTCCTATATCCTCCTTAATTAATCCTCTTTAATATGAACTTGGAAGAGGTGTTCTTCTTCTTTCTCGTCTTATAGCCGAGTGCAGGCTTGCCCCAAGGGGTCATAGGACCTGCATGGCCTACAGGGCTCTTGCCCTCGCCGCCGCCGTGAGGATGGTCGTTGGGGTTCATTACCGAACCGCGCACGGTGGGACGGGTGCCGAGGTAGCGGGTCTTGCCCGCCTTGCCGAGGTGAACGATCTCGTGCTCGAGGTTGCCCACCTGGCCCACGGTGGCCTTGCACTTTACGGGGATGAGCCTCATCTCGCCCGAGGGCATCTTCAATGTGGCGTATGCGCCCTCCTTTGCCATTATCTGGGCGGAGATGCCGGCAGCTCTCGCTATCTGCGCGCCGCGGCCGGGCTGCATCTCTATCGCGTGAACGACGGTACCTACGGGGATCTCCGAAAGGGGAAGCGCGTTGCCCGCCTTGATGTCGGCGCCGGCGCCCGAAAGCACCTTATCGCCTACGTTCAGGCCTACGGGCGCGAGGATGTACCTCTTTTCTCCGTCTGCGTATGCAAGAAGCGCGATGTGCGCCGAACGGTTGGGGTCGTACTGAATAGACTTAACCGTTGCGGGGATGCCGTCTTTGTTGCGCTTGAAATCTATTACCCTGTATTTGATCTTGTTGCCGCCGCCGATGTGGCGAACGGTTATCCTGCCCATGTTGTTTCTGCCGCCGGTCTTGCGCTTATCGTGCAGGAGGCTCTTCTCGGGTTTGTCGCCCGAAAGCTCGCTGTAAGCGTTTACGGTCATGAAGCGGCGGGCGGGCGATGTGGGCTTATATCTCTTAACTGCCATTTTTCCTGTCCTCCTTTACGACAATGAGGCGAAGAACTCTATCGCTTTGGAATCAGCCTTGAGCTGAACGATTGCCTTCTTGTAATCGGGGGTGTAGCCCGCGTTCCTGCCCATTCTCTTGAGCTTGCCCTTGCAGTTGACGGTGTTCACGCTCTCGACCTGAACCCCGAAAAGCTTCTCAACCGCAAGCTTTATCGCTGTCTTGTTCGCCGACTTTGCAACGACGAAAGTGTATCTCTTATCGGCTATGCCGTCATAGCCCTTTTCTGTAAGGAGGGGCCTTATGATGATGTCTTCAGCAATCATTATTCTCCGTAAACCTCCTCTATTTTCTTAACGGCCTCTTTGGTGAGAACGACCTTGCTGTTAGCCACCACTTCGTATGTGGATATCTGTGCCACGGGAAGGGTTGCGAACTTCTGGATGTTCTTTGCCGCGCGGATGACGAGCTGGTCGTCGTTGTCCATTACGACTACTGCCGACTTGTCGAGGTGAAGCGCGTTTTTGAATGCCACCATCTCTTTGGTCTTGCCTTCCTTTACGGAGAGGCTGTCAACCACGATGAGCTCGCCGTCGGCCACCTTCTTGGAGAGGGCGGAAACGAGCGCGGCCGCCTTGGCCTTTTTGTTCATGTCCTTGGAAAAATCGCGGCTCTTGGGTGCGAACACGACGCCGCCCTTTATCCACTGGGGAGCCCTTATAGAGCCCTGACGGGCATTGCCCGTACCCTTCTGCCTCCAGGGCTTGCGGCCGCCGCCCCTTACCTCTGTGCGGGTGAGCGTGGACTTCGTGCCCTGCCTTTCGTTTGCAAGGCGGGTGACAACCGCCTGATGAATGAGGGCCTCGTTATATTCGGCCCCGAATACCTTTTCGCTTAAATCTATGGTGCCGGCCTCGCTGCCGTCCATCTTATATACTTTTACGCTGGGCATCTTCTTTCTCCTTATTTGACGGTGTCGTTAATGGTTACGACGCTGCCCTCGGGTCCGGGAACGGAGCCCTTTATAAGAATGCAATTTCTTGCAACGTCTACCCTTACTACTTCAAGGTTCTGAATGGTAACGTTTTCCACGCCGTACTGACCGGGAAGGCGCTTGTTCTTGAATACCCTGGAAGGGGTGCTGTTAGCGCCCATGGAACCGGGCTCCCTGTGGACGGGGCCGACGCCGTGCGTTTCCTTCAGTCTGTGCTGGTTCCATCTCTTGATTACGCCGGAAAAACCGTGACCCTTGGTTACGCCGTGTACGTCAACCCTGTCGCCTGCGGCGAACACGTCGGCGGTAACCGTTCCGCCTACGGAGTAGGACGAAAGGTCTGCAAGCCTGAATTCCTTGAGCACTTTGCAGGGCTTTACGCCTGCCTTTTTGAACTGGCCGAGTTCGGGCTTGTTGAGGTTCTTCTCGTTAGTCTCGTCAAAACCGAGCTTCAAAGCGGCATAGCCGTCTTTTTCAACAGTTTTGATCTGAACAACGGGGCAGGGACCCGCTTCGATTACGGTTACGGGAATGACCTTGCCCTCCGCCGTGAAGACCTGCGTCATGCCTGCCTTACGGCCGATGATTGCTTTATTCATTGATAAAGTTCCTCCGATAAAATTTATGGATAATACCGCGTTGCCATGTCGCGCCGCGACGCGCTCTTGCATTTTGCGGCGAGCCGCGTCGTCATGACCCCGTAGAGTATTAAAGACTGTTTAAAATATATATTATATGGTATAGATTATTTCACCGCAGCAAAATGTAATTATAAACTTCATAGAAGCAAGTAAGGCAAGAAGCGTGCGGAACGTCGTGAAGGAGCTTACTAAGACGTAATTGACTGAGCGAAGCCGTAAGCGCGACACCGTATTACGCCGCTTATATGAAGTTTTTGCGGATTAGAGCTTGATTTTGATATCTACACCTGCAGGCAGGTGAACAGTATCCAAAAGCTTTGCGTTGGGGGTGTAGATGTCGATTATCCTCTTATATGTGCGCTGCTCGAACTGCTCGCGGCTGTCCTTATATTTGTGGGGGCAACGCAAAATCGTTACTATCTCTCTCTCGGTGGGAAGGGGGATGGGACCGGAGATCTTGGCTCCGCTCTTCTTCATGGTCTCCACTATTCTCGACGCGGCGAGGTCTACGAGTTCGTGATCGTATGCCGCAAGTTTGATTCTGATTTTCTGTCCTGCCATCTCAATTCTCCTTTTTTATACTAACAATTTGTGATTTTTAAATTGTGTCAACTTATCCGTGCGTATCGCGGCTTATCAATAAAAAAAGCCGACAACTCGGCGCAAAAAGAAAAAGCCACGGTTAGTCGCCGGAGTCTGGCCCCGACATTTGTCAGCATAAATTATCTGTTCCGCCGGGCTTAAATGGCGGATTTTGCAGTAACTTTATGCCTCAACCCATACGCATTCTTTGACACGCTCGACTATTATATATTCCGCGCGCCAGTTTGTCAAGCGTTTGAACGCACATTTTTTAGCCGAAACGGAGCTTTTTCGGCCCGTTTTGCCGTTATTTTGAGTACTTTTTGAACGATTGCCGCCGCATCCCTCCTGCCGTCTGAAAAACACACAATATATTGACAAAATCGGCCGAAAGTATTCAATATTTAGGCAAAAAGCCGCGCGCCCGCATCTGCAGTGCGGGCGCGCGGCTTACAGTACAAATTTTTTGAAATTTTGCTATAATATTTTCTTATACCTGCTATTTGCGCAACTTTTAACAGATTTTTGTTATATTCTAACAAAAATTCCACCCCTCCGCTCCCCGCAGAATAAAAAATTTTTATGAAATTTATATAATAAAGTGGCCGATAATTAAAATGACTATTGCATATAGCGGTACTTTGCGCTAAAATATATATGCGGTGAATACCATACAATACAAGGAGGGAACAATGAAGAAGATATTTACCACTCTTTTAAGCACCCTTACAGCAGCGTGCTGCATATGCGGCGTGACAATTGCCGCCGCTTGCCGTGAAGATGAAAGCACGCAGGAGGGTTCGGACGGACTGGAATACGCTCTCACCGAGGACAGACAATCGTATTACCTGAGCGGCTACACGGACGACGCCCCGGAGGATATTGTTGTTGCGTCAGAATACAACGGCCTCCCAGTCACCGCCATAGGAGAGGGCGCGTTCGAGACCCGCAGCGACCCTTATACAGGTTTGACCATAGTGAATATAAGAAGTGTGACTATACCCTCCTCCGTCAAGGAAATATGGCCATACGCCTTTTCGGCAAACTACACAGTGGAAACAATAAACCTTGCAGAGGGACTTGAAGTGATAGGCACACGCGCCTTCAGCCAGTGCAGCGTTAAAGAGCTTGATATACCTTCCACCGTAAGAGAGATAGGCGCATGGGCATTCTTTTCCTGTGACTTTGAAAGCATCACTATACCCGAAGGGGTAACCGAACTAGAAGAAGAGACATTTTATTCATGTAGCAATCTTACAAAAGTTAATCTACCTGATAGCTTACGAGTAATTGGCGTTGGCGCCTTTCATCAAACCGGCATTACGCACATCGACCTGCCGGCGGGACTTACGACGATTGAGCGCGGCGCGTTTTTGTCTTCCATGTTACAGAATATAGAACTGCCAGACGATATGACCACATTGAACGAGCAGGCACTTAATGGCGCATACAATCTTGAATACGTTGTACTGCCTGCCGGAATGAGAGAAATAGGCGATGCCGCCTTTGATAATACAGCACTGAAAACCGTTTACTATAAGGGAACCGCAGAACAGTATGCCTCTATAGATATTGGTGAAGATAACCAGCCGCTTAACGACGCGACCGTATATTATTACAGCGCGGAAAAACCTTCAGCCGATGGCAACTTCTGGCACTATAACGCGGACGGCGAACCTGAAATTTGGTTGAACTGAAGCAGCTTTTCAATGGTATCACATTATAATTTTATTCGGCTTAATAAACAGACCATATGAGGCGGGTAATTGAAATTGCCCCGCACATATGCCTGAATTATTCAATTTATAATAAAATATCAATTACCCCATACATATGGCTCAATTACCGTAAGAAAGCCGCCGCGGCAAGAATTGCCGCGGCGGCTTCTTTAATAAATTTATTCCTCATTATAAGCCTCCCTTGCCAAAGGGAGGTGGCACGCGCAGCGTGACGGAGGGATATATGATTAACAATGGCGCAATGCCAAGCACAAGAGCCGCAGTTTAAACGCCTTTATAATGCGGCTTGCACAAAATGACAGGCAAACGCCGAATGGTATATATCCCCCCTTTACTTCCCCCCTTTAGCAAGGGGGGCTTGATCAAAGGCGCGTCAGTAAAACGTTGCGACTTCCTGCTCCGGCTTCTCCGCGGGCTCCAGCTTCTCGGCAATCAGAACGGGTCCCTTTGAGCGGTAAACCGAGTTATACTCATACATTATCTTGCCCGTTACGGTCAGCCAATCGCGCGTTTTAACCTCAGCGGCCTGCTTGCCGCACTTTACGGCAAACCCGTCGTAGGCGATATCGGCCTCGCAGCACGTCATGATATAGCGTCCGAGCACTATATAGCCCGCGGGTACCTTTTTATTTACCGCCGCCATGCCTTTGAAGCGCACCGTCTTGCCGATATACTCCTTCAATTTTTCGGATATGTCGCGGTAGAAGAGGGCATAGTCGCAGTCCTCTATCTCTATCACGGGCGCGTTGACGTCGAAGGGCAGCGGGTCCTCTATGTCGTCGAACTCCGCCTTGCCGCCGATGTATTCATACACGATGTCAGGCCGGCGCGAAATGGCGCGCACCACCTTGTGGAACTCCATCTTGTCGTACTCGCCCTTGAAGCGATTGAACACCACCATCTGCGTTAAATTGACCTTGTCGAACACAAGCTGGCGCATGTTGCGGTTGTAGTTCAAAAAAGTGGCGGCGTCGAAGAAGGTCATCATCTGGTTTATCACCCAGTCCTCGGGCATGGCGTCGAAGAAGGCCTGCAGCAGCCAGGTGCCGTTGTATTCGACGAGCACCCTGTCGCACTGGTGCTTCTCGGCGAGCGCCGTGAGGTTTTGCTGAGTGAGGTCGCTTTCGCTCTCGAGATACTCTATGGCGACGTTTTTCACCTTGAAGAGATGGGGATCGTACTCCTCCTCTCCCTCCTCGCAGACGAGCACCATGGTCTTTTCGCCGCTCTCCATGCGCGGATCTTCGAGCGTCTCCTGAATGAATTTAGTTTTGCCCGACTCCAAAAAGCCGAGGAACATATATACTGAAATCTCTTCCGACATAAAACTTCCGTTTCGCGGCAAATATTTTGCAAAACAAAATCTTTGCCGCGATTCTTTTATATTGCCGTAAAAAGAGAAATCGGCGAACTAAATTCGCCTGCTCTTTTTCCGGCATAATTATTATAAATTTAATTTTTTTATTTAATTTTTTGCCTTATTTTACGCAATTAATAACTTTATAGAAGCGAGCAGAACGCGGAGCGCGAGGAAAACTTGAGAGAGCTTACCGAAGCGTAAGTGACCGAAAGTTGCCACAGCGCGACAAAGTTATGCGACGCTTATATGAAGTTTGGCGGAGTTAAAAGAATGTTGAAATCAGACGCCGAAGAGGGAAGAGAGTTCTTCCTTGTCCAGCTTGCTGCCGATAACGCACAGCTTGCCCGTATAGGCGGGCGCTCCTTCGTGCACGTCGGGCTCGCCGGGGTTGTAGTCGAAGTGCAGCCATGCGCCGTCTTTGCCGGCAACTATGCCCTTTGCGCGGAGCACGACGCCGTATTCCACTGCGTTGGTGAGCTGTGAAAGTATGGCCTTGAGCTCGTCTGCGGAGTAGGTTTTGGCAGTTTCAACTCCCCAGCTCTCGAACACCTCGTCGGCATGGTGGTGATGGTGATGCCCGCAGCCGCACTCCTCGCCGTGCTCGTGGTGATGCTCGTGCTCATGCTCGTCCCCGTCGTCATGGTCATGATGGCAGCAATGGCCGTGTTCATGCCCGTGCCCGTCATCGTCGCCGTGGTCATGGTGGCAGCAATGGCCGTGTTCATGGTCATGCTCGTGTTCGTCATGGTCATCGTCGTCGTGATCGTGGTGGCAGCAATGGCCGTGCTCATGCTCATGTTCGTGTTCGTCATGGTCATCGTCGTCGTCATGATCGTGCTCGTGGCGCTCCATGGCGTCCTTTTTGAGCTGTTCCATCTGCTCCTCCAAGGTGTCGCTGTGCTCCATGGCGGCGAGTATCTCCGCGCCCGAGAGCTGCTGCCAGGGAGTAGTCACCAGAGTTGCCCTGGTGTTGTGCTCGCGCACGAGCGCAACGGCGTTTTTGAGCTTCTCCTCGCCGGAGATATCGGCGTGGGTGAAGATTATGCAGTTGGCCGTCTCTATCTGATCGTTGAAGAACTCTCCGAAGTTCTTCATATACATCTTGCACTTTGCGGCGTCGACAATGGCCGTGTATGTGTTTATCACGCAATCTTCAAGGTTTGCACTGTAAACGGCGCGAATTACGTCGGAGAGCTTGCCCACGCCCGAGGGTTCGATGAGGATCCTGTCGGGATGGTACTCTTCGCACACCTTCTTTAAAGCCTTTGCGAAGTCGCCCACGAGCGAGCAGCATATGCAGCCGGAATTCAGCTCGTTTATCTTTATGCCCGCGTCGGCCAGGAAGCCTCCGTCTATGCCTATGTCGCCGAATTCATTCTCTATAAGAACGAGCTTTTCGCCCGCATAGGCCTCTTTTATCAGCTTTTTTATGAGTGTGGTTTTGCCTGCGCCGAGGAAACCGGAGAAGATGTCTATCTTTGTCATGACAAAAATACTTCCTTAAATAATTTTCCTTTACGCCATACTGTAAGGAAATAAAACGAACCAGCCTTTAAACGCGTCTTTTGCGAGCCTTGGCGTTCATCCTCATTGCAATACCACAGTGGGCATTGCCGCTTCGTCAATCGCGCCAGTTCAACGCAAAATGCGCTGTTTAAAGGTGCAAGGCAATTTAAAGCCGGCAGATTGCGTGCAAGAGCAAGGCAAAGCCCGCAGGGCGTGCCATGCGGCACATTCAAGGGATTTAACGCAGCTATTGCCGCGATATCCCGGCTTTAAATCAGGTTTGTATTACTCCCTTACAGTATTATATAACCCCCTTTTGCAAAAAGCAAACTTCGGTTTTTGATTTTTATCGTTTTGAGTAATACAACCGGGGGTGCTGACAACTTTAATCATGTTAACGATGTTGACCCGGCCGAGCGAAGTATAAGACACACAGAGCATAAGATATATAGCCGCCCGCCGCGAAAATTCGCGGCGGGCGGCGATTTTGAAATTAAAAAAATAAAATCTGACGCAAATTGCCCCGCATATATGGCCGGATCAACGACATTTTATAAAATATTATGCCGCAAAGCAAAAGCTTTGCGGCATAATATTCCGTTGGCTGACGTATAAACTTTATAAATCGCGGCCAAATTATTTATTTGGTTTGTCGTACCTGAGTTTACGGAAAGTGCCGTCGGCCTTATGTATTATTATGCTTGCCTCCTGGCTCTGCGCGAGCGCCTTGGCATAGTCTATGGCCTGCACCTGGGTATCGAACAGTTTTATGGCCTTTTTGCCCTTATTGAATTTTACCTGCCACTTGCCGTCGGAAGTCCGCTTGGTTATGTGATAGACCTTTGGCCCGCTTGCCTTTGTTTCGGCAGGCTCGTCGGACTGAGTTTGAACAGCCGCCGTCTGTTCCTGTTTTGCGGGCTTCTGCGAAGAAGCCGGCTTACTCTGCGGCTTTTCGGTCTTTTCGGTCTTTTCAGCCTTCTCAGCCGCAGGCGCGCTCTCCGCAGGAGATTCGCCCGCGCTATCGGCAATTTCGTCTTCGTCGGCAGACCCGTCGGCAGGCTGTTCTCCGGACTCCTCAGATGCGTTTTCTTCGGCCTCAGTTTTTTCCCTGTTGCGGGCAACCTTTATCAGCACCACAATGGCGACAATAACGACTACCACTACGACGCCGATAACGATCCAAGCCCAAAGAGGCACGCCGCCCGCCGCGCCGGACAATAAATTATTGAGATTAAGCAATTTTATATCCTCCATGCATTATAATGGCTTATACCCGCCTATAAAAATTATAGCAGAAAAGTACGTTTTGTCAAGGGGGCATTTGAAAAAAGAAACCGCACAGTGCGCGAAACTGCGGAAATATACGCGAAAAATATGTAAAACGGCCTCTTTATGCATTTAACGCACACAGACGTGCCGCCCGCGGCGCAATGTTGCGCCGCGGGCGGCATAATTCATAAAAAATCAATTTTAATAAATTTAAATTAAATTTTAAAATTAATTTTAATTATTTTATGAGCGACTGCATGACATTTTCAGGGGCGAGCTCGAAGCGCTCGAACGTTTCGATAAACTTGCCTCTGCCCTGCGTTAAAGAACGGAGAGCGGTGGCATAAGTTAAAAGTTCGGCCTTGGGGGCCTCCGCCGTTATCACCTGAATATCGTCCTGCGCATCCATACCTATAATCCTGCCGCGGCGTTTGTTCAGATCGCCCAGAACGTCGCCGAGATACTGCTCGGGAACGCCTATCCTCAATTTGGAATAGGGCTCCAATATGGCGGGTTTTGCCGCCTTCATGCCCTCTTTAAAGGCAATTTCTGCCGCCGACTTGAACGCCGCCTCCGAGCTGTCAACCTCGTGATAGCTGCCGTCGGTAAGCACGGCCTTCATGCGTATTACGGGATAGCCCGCAAGAACGCCGTGGGGCAGACACTCGATTATGCCCTTTTCAACTGCGGGGATATACTGCTTGGGCACCGAACCGCCCACCACCTCTTCGGCGAACTCGAAGTCTTTATCCGTCGGCTCGAAGCGGATCTTGCAGTGGCCGTACTGCCCGTGGCCGCCCGATTGTTTTTTATACTTGCCCTCGGCAACGGCCGTGCCGAGAATGGTCTCTTTATAATTGATCTGCGGCGTTTTAAGCTCGGCCTCGGCGCCGAATTTGGCCTTTAATTTCTTGTTTATGATGTCGAGGTGCACTTCGCCCTGGCCGCCGATCAGCGTTTCGCCCGTGTCGGCTATCTTGCGCACGCCGAACGACTTATCCTCCTCCTCAAGACGGGCAAGCCCTGTAAATACCTTATCTTCGGTGCCCTTGACCTTGGCATATACCGCCATGAACAGCACGGGACGGGGGAAGAGAATGGGATCGAACTTTACGGGCGCCGATTCGTCGCACAGCGTATCGCCCGTGTTGGTATTCACAAGCTTTGACACGGCGCCTATGTCGCCTGCGGTCAGCTCGGAGACAGGCTCCTGTTTTTTGCCCTTTAACAGGTATATGGCGTTTATTCGCTCGGTCTGCCCCGTTGTGGCGTTGAGCACGGTCATGCCCGTTTTTAACACGCCGCGGCACACCCTCAAATAATTCATCTTGCCGACGAAGGAATCGACGGCCGTCTTGAATACCTGGGCGGCGAAGGGCTGATCGTCGTCGCACTCGATATCGACAAGTTCGTCCTTATTTATGTCGGTGGCGAGAAGGTCGCCGCGCTCGGAGGCGTCGGGCATGTATTTGACTATCTCGTTCATCAGATTTATTACGCCGCGGTTGTTCAGGGCGCTGCCCGCCATAACGGGCACTACGTTTATGTTCTGTATGCCCTTTCTTATGCCGTGGATCACCTCGTCGCGCTCGAGCGAACCCGTTTCAAAGTATTTTTCGAGCAACACGTCGTCGTTTTCGGCGGCAGTTTCGGTGAGGGAGAGCTGCATTGCCGCAAGTTCTTCGCGCTTATCCTCGGGGATAGGTATCTCCTCGGGGCCGACGCCCGTGAAGTGGAAGGCACGCTCGGTAAGGGCGTTTACGAAGCCCGCCATCTTGTTGCCCTCCATTATGGGTATCTGAATGGGCGCTATCTTTCCGTGGTACTTCTCCTGAAGAGCGGCAACGGTGCCGTTGTAGTCGGCGTTATCCTTGTCCATGCCGTTTATGAATATTACCATGGGTTTTTTAGCCTTCAGACAGGCGTTTATCGCCTTTTCGGCGCCCACGGTGACGGTGCCGCTCGCGCCCATGACGACAAGGGCGCCGCCGCAAGCGCGCATAGCCTCGTTGAACTCTCCCTCGAAGTCATAAAAGCCGGGCACGTCGATGAGATTTATCTTGGTCTCGCGCCAGATGGTGTAGCTGACCGAAAGGGAAACCGACATTTTGCGGGCAATCTCCTGCTCGTCATAGTCGGAAACAGTGGTGCCGTTGTCTACCCTGCCCATGCGGTCGATGGAGCGGCCGTTGAAGAGAATGGCCTCGCAGAGGGTGGTCTTGCCCTCGCCGCTGTGGCCGATAATTGCAATGTTGTGAATGTTTTTAGGTTTGATGCTCATGATTTCAGGTCCCTTATCATAAATTTGCACGGCAGGCCGAAAAAGCGGGCCGAACGGGCGTTCGCGCGTCGCATTTTATGGCGGGCGCCGCAATACAATTCAATTATACAGTATGTGCGGCCAAAAATCAATACCCAATTTTTGCGCGGCGGCGAAAAAAGCAAATCGCCCCGCACATATGCCCCAAACACCGCAAAAAATTATTTTGCAAAAGGGGCGCGCGGAGCTGAAAGCTCCGCGCGCCCCTTTATCACTTATTGCAAAAAATAACGGCCGCCTGATTTTTCAGGCAGCCGTTCGGCGTTTAAATTGTATTGCAAAAAAATTATCTGCGGCCGCCGCGGCTGTAGGCACGGCGGATCTTGAGTTTGCTTACGGCGCGCGCAAGCTGGGCCTGCGCGGAGAGGTATTCCTGCCTGCCGAGCTTTTGCAGCATGGCCTCTTTGGCGTCGGCAGCCTCGCGTTCGGCGCGCTCCTCGTCGATCTCCTCAGGACGCAGGATAGAATCGGCAAGCACGAGCACTTCGCCGTCCTCTATCTTCATGATTCCCGAAGAGACAGCCGTCTCCTGCTCCTCTTCGCCCGGTATGCGGAAGGCAAGCCTGCCGGGAACTATGGCGGTTATCGTGTTGCTGTGCCCGGCCAGCACGCCGTACTGCCCGTCTACCGCGGGCACGACGAGACTTTCGCACTCGCCCTCGTAAAACGTACGGTTGGCGCTTAAAAGATGCACTTTGAATGTGTTCATATTATACCGTCCTTTTGCAAGGTATAACGTTATTTGCCATATATATTGGGGGCTGCGGCGCTATGCCCCTACTTATTGGAGGCTTTATGCGGCAATTGCGCTTAACATTGGGATGTCGTTAATCATATATATCCCTCGGTCACGCTACGCGTGCCAGCTCCCGAAATTGCGGTTTTCAGCAAGGCTGAACCTTCCGCAAAGTGTCGCTTCGCCCGCGAGCAAGGGCGCCTCTATTGCGGCAATTATTATTTTAAAATAATTACTCTGCGCAAGCAGGGGGCCAAGACCCCCCCCGCCCGGATAACCCTTGGAGATGCGAGCAGTTATTTTTAAAAACAAATTACGTCGCAAGGCGGGTTTCCCGCCGCAGCAGGGCGAGTAACGCATTTCTGCAAACAGCACATATGCGCTGTTTGCGCGTTGCGAGGTGAGCGAGGGCAAATGTATGCCCGAGCGGTGACCGCGCGAGGAGGCGTAGCCGACGACACTTTGCGGAGGTTCCCTTTGGGAAGCCGCAAATTGCGGCGGTATTTTACAGCTCGCCGCACGAGAACAATTTGCGCATACCTGCGCATCTGCCGTTTCCCTTCGGGAGCC
>ERZ1643249.239-NODE-239-length-68897-cov-5.887830_pt1 | contig 68897 bp, 49 predicted proteins | sample MGYA00579263_ERZ1643249 | MGnify/ENA primary metagenome ERZ1643249 (study PRJEB29033, sample SAMEA4952264) | chicken gut metagenome | biome: Broiler Chicken; feature: Gastrointestinal Tract; material: Caecum | place: Ireland | collected 2018 | study: Broiler...
CGGTCGCCCAGAGGGATGTTCGTGCCTGCATAGTGCATGACTTCGAGGTTGTTGTTCTTGTCGCCGACGGTACCGACCTGGTAGTCCGTGACGACGGTGCCGTTAAAGCCCCACTCACCGCGGAGGACCTGGGTCATGCCGGGATAGTTTTCAACGTTGTTGACGACACCGATGCAGTTGAAGCCGGTCATGATGCCGCAGGCACCGCCCTCGACCACTGCATACTCGAAGGGCTTCATGTAGATCTCACGCATGGTCTGCTCGTCAGCCCACGTCGTGACGTTGTTGCGGTTGGTTTCCTGATCGTTCAGGAAGTAATGTTTGCAGTACGCATAGACGCCTCTCGAGGAAACGCCGGACAGCACTGCGCCGGTGGTGCGGCCCGCAAGCACGCCGTCCTGGCTGTAGTACTCGAAGTTACGGCCGGAGAACGGGCTGCGGTGCGTGTTCATCGAAGGAGCGTACCAGCCGTTGTAGCCGTTCCACATACCCTCTTCACCGATGAGGAGGCCCTGCTCATGCGCGAGCTCCTTGTTCCAGGTGGCCGTGACCATCTGCGCCGAGCACCAGTAACGGGTACCGGAGGATCCGCGCGCGGAGATGTAACCATCCTTCGTCTGACCGCCGATCGTGCAAGGGCCGTCTGCGTCGACAGCTTCTTCCTTACCGACGCGGTCGATGCCTTGCGTCTTAAAGAAACCAATGGAGTTGAGCGCCTTGAGCTCTTCGTACGTAAGCTGGTTCACGAACAGCGTCCACGCCTCTGCAGCGGTCTTGCCGTTGATCGTCGCGTTGTCGCTCTTTACTTTCGTTGTCGTGTCATAAGGGCTGTAACCCATGAGTTCGGGGAGACGGATGGTGACATCGCCGGACTCATCCTTTGCCTGCGTCCAGTCTTCGGGAACTTTCCAATTTGCTTCCGTAGCCCACAGCTCGTTGGCATCGTCGTCCGTGCCGAACACGAAGCCCCAATTGAGCTTGTCGTCAATCTCTTTCTTGGTGATCTTGAAGTCGTCTTTCGTGATGCCGTCCAACATCGGGTTGGTCTTTTCGGGATCGACGGTGAGATCGCGCTCAGCAGCCGTAGGAGCCTTCGGATAGGTGGCGATCATGTCGTTGCGCGACATGATGGTCATCGTCGGGCTGATCGAAGAATAGTTGTACTTCGCCTTGTCGTTGTCAGGATCGATGAACACGTTGTCCATCGTTGCACCGGTGTGCGGGGACTCTGTGATTTTGAGCTCCTTCAGATTGACGGTGTCGGAGATCGCGCGATCGTGCGAGTTCTTCGCCGCGTAGAAGATATAATCGCCTTTATCCAGCTCATAGCCGGTATGCTTGTTCCCGTTCGCATCCTTCCAGTCCCAGGACGCCATGTCGTACGCGGTCCAGGTGCTGGTGATGGTCTGCGAGTCGCCGGGCTGCAGAAGTTTGGTCTTCTCGTAGTTCAGGAGGCTGACCTTGGACTTCTCGATGCCGCCCTTCGTGTAAGGAGCTTCCATGTAGAACTCCACGACGTCCTTGCCGGCAACGTCGCCCGTGTTGGTGACGGTGACGGTAGCCGTGAACTTCGTGTCGGCCGTGAGGGTCTCCCCTTCCATCTTCACGGAGAAGTCGGTCCACTCGAACGTGGTGTAGGACAGACCGTAGCCGAAAGGATAGACGACGTTCCTGTTGTACCAGTCGTCAGCGCCCGCATACGCTTTGTAGCTCTCGCCGCTGCCGTTGAGGTCTTCCGATTCGAGAGCCGCTTTCGCCGCCTTGCTGGTAAGATCCACCGTGCCCTTAGCGATCTCGGCGTGCATCGTCTCATAGTACTTGTAGCCGAGGTAGATGCCTTCCTCGTATTCGATCGTAGCGCGGCCCGCGCCCGTTTTGCCACGGGTCAGCATCGTGTTCGCGACGTTGTCGTAATTGTCGTCATACTGCGCGCCGTTGCCGAAGTTCTGCATGACGGGATCCGCCATGAAGTCGCGCGTATAGATGTCGACCGTGCGGCCGGAAGGATTGACTTCGCCCTTGAGCACTTTGAGCACGCCGCGGAAACCGTAGTCACCCGTCTGACCGATATGGACGATCGCGTCGACCTTCGGGTCGTCCTGCAGCTCGCCGAACTCGATGATGTTGCCCGAGTTGAAGAGGATGACGACTTTCTCGAAATTCTCTTCGACATACTTGATCAGCTGTTCCTCTCTGTAGGTAAGCTCGAGGTAATGATCCTGCGGAGCATCCTCGAGAGCGCCGTTTTCGCCGGTCGGGCGCACGTGCTGATCGATGTTTTCGACTGCAAGGTCCGCGCCTTCGCCGCCGAGACGACCGATGACGATGAACGCCGCGTCGTTGTAACGGCTGTACGTAGCCTCGATGGCCTCCGTATAATAAGTGAGGTCAAGCTCCTTATCCTCGTATGTAGGGGTAGACCACTTAGAAGTAGCACTCATGGAGCCGCCGGAATACTTCTGATACAGAGCTTTGAGTTTGGGGTTGATGTTCAGCCCTTCCGCCTCAAAGGACGTATAGATATCCGCACCTTCTTCGAGCTGACCGGAGCCGGAACCCGTGCCGCCGTAGCCGAACGCGTCGGAGTTGATACCGAATACGCTGATATTCTTCATATCCGTATACGGCAGCTTGTCCTCGTCTCCGTTCTCGCCGCCACCGTTCTTCAGGAGAATCGTACCCTCTCCTGCGATCTCGATGTTTTTGGCTTTGGTTTCTTCTTTCAGCTCTTCATTGCTGGAGAACGAAGAGTAGTAATGGCCCATGCCGTCGTCGCCATAGCCCATTGCGTCTTCCTTCGCGATCTTGGACATCGCAAAGGCCGACATCGACGAACAAAGCATCGCGACGCAAAGTACGATCATAAGTAACTTTGCCCCGAGACGTCCGCCGATGCGCTTGAAACTTTTTGCCTTCATCTTTTTACCTCCCTTTTTTTGACGAAACGGGTTGGCATCCCCGAATCGTCCGGTATGCGAAAAGGCCGCCGGAAGAAAACGCATCCATGGATAACCGCGGCCTGCAAACGGCTTAAAATCCGCCTTTTTTGCCGCTGCTTCTCCGAGCGATCCCTTTCTCTCCCACATTATATCATCAAAAAATCATAATTCAATACCCCCGACCCGCTGCGCACATAAAACGCCCCCTTTGGTAAACGGAGCGCCCGCGCGGGCGGTAAAGTCCGCGCGGGCGCGAAAAGATCGCGTTTCGGCGAAAAAAAATGCCGCGAGCTGAGCTCGCGGCATTTTTTGTCGGTCTGCAGGCAGAACAAAATCCCGAAAACATACCGAAGAAAAACCGAACAGTCAAAAAAGCCCGGAAACATCTGACGTCAGATGTTTCCGGGCGCGGTTATAAAGCGCGGTTACGAAGCGGCATCATCGCTTGCCGCCGACGTAGGTATGACGACGACGAGCCCAAACGTATGGTTGTCCGTGCTGATATACATCATGCCGCCATATTCCTCTGCTATGTTCCTTATGCTCTTGATCCCGAAACCGTGATTCTCATTGTCTCGTTTGGTCGTAACGGGGATCCCGTCCGCCATTTTCGGTTTGTTCGCGATGTAATTCGTGACGCGGATGACCGACATTTTCCCCTTTTCGAATATATCCAAACGAATGACTTTTTTCTCTTCGTCCGTAACCGTACGCAATGCTTCGATCGCGTTGTCGATCGCGTTGCCGAGCAGCGAATAGATCTGATAGGACTTGATCCTGTTCAGGCAGCCGCCGTCTACGGAACAGATAAACTGTATACCTGCTTCCGCGCACTGCGAAGCCTTTTCCGCGAGCGTGATATCAACGACTTCGTTACCCGAATAATACAGCTTTTTGAAATTTTTGATCTCCTCGTCCAATTTTTGCGCCTCTTCGGGATCCATCGCCATTCCGCGGCGTTTTTTGATGTCGTGGTAATGAATGTTGATGCGCTCCATGTTTTGTTTGGCCGCCTCATACTGCTGCCTGTCCTTTTTCAGGAGCTGTTCAAGCATCCGCTTCTCTCGGATGAGAATCTCGTCCCGACAATTTGCAAAATTCACCGTGAGCACGATCCATGCAAACAGCACGCACAGCCCGTTCAGGCTGATGTAGCCTATCAGATAAAACCGCGAACCGAAGGCAAGCGCGCGCTCGGTATAAAAGCTGAGAAAGACCGCGCAAAGCAGAAAGGCTGCGGTATAGATCAATATCTTGAAGTTGTCGAAATTCAGATCCTGATTGCTGATCACGCGCCGCGTCAAAACAAAGTAAATGGGGATGCACACGAGCACATTGACCAGCAGCAGAATACCCAGGCTGAGCAACGGGTAGTTGTACCCGACATAAACAAAATCGAAGTGCATCCAAATCATCATCATAACGTACGTTATTTTGCTTGTTATGTGCTGGACGCAATAAGCACAGGTAGCGGAAAACAGAACCTGCTTGATGTTATATCTGAAACAGATCCAAACGACAAGCGCGATCGCGACAAAGTACAGGAGAAAGCCGACGGGCACGGGGATCGGGACAAAGGCGAAGAAACAGAGAGCGGCCGCCGCAGAACAGACCGCGCGAAGGGCGAAAAACTTCCGCCGCTTGCGAAACGACACGAACAGGAAAAGCGAGAGCAACATCCCGATCATGATCTGATTCCGCATGATAAAATAGATCACGATCATCGTACGACAGCTCCGTCCTCCGCGATCGAGCGCATGAACGCTTCGATAAACGACTTTTTATAATTGCGGCTCATGAACAAAACGGCATCGGGCAAGTATACCTCTCTCCCCTGGATCTCCGTAATGTAAGCGAGGTTTACCAAATAACTGATACTGCTCAGGACGAATCCGAACGGAGCGAGCTGGGCTTTCGCATCTTGCATCGAACCGCGCGCCTGGATCACGCCTGCCGGCGTTCCGTTTTTATAGATATGGTAATACAACTTGTGCCGCTCCACCTCTACATAGCCGATATCGCGCGCGCAGACACACCGACGACCGTCGACCGCTTTTATGTAGATTTTATCCCCGCCCTCGCGCCAGAGCCGCTTGAGCGCTTTGTCCATATAGAAGTCGAACGAATACTTGCATATCGGCTTGACCATATACCCGCTCGCATCCACTTCGTATCCGTTGATCGCGAACTGCTCCAAATTGGTGCAGAACATCAGGATCACGTTCGGCCTCGTCTTGCGGATCTCTTTCGCAAGCTCCATTCCGTTGATCCCGGGCATATCGATATCCAGAAATATGATATCGCTGTCTTCGTCGTGCGCCTCTTTAAATGCCTCGCTCCCGATATATCGGTTGACGGAGAACAAGACTCCGCGTTCCGTGCCGTAATCAGACAGCAATTTGCCAAGTGCTTCGCACGCCGATATCTCATCATCCACAATGCTTACTTTATAATACATAGATTTTCCCCATTCCTGTGCCGCCTGCGTGCGGCTGTCCGCTGTATTCCTTCGCGCGGCAGAACAAGCTCAGTTCAGCACCGTACCGACCACGCGCGAGAGCGGAACATCGCCGAACGTCCTTGAGTCCACCGAACCGTTTCGGTTGTCGCCGATCACGAAAACGCTGTCCTCGCCGACGACATAAGGATCCCAGCGCGTCGCGTCGAAAAGCACGCCCGCGGTGTCAGGCTTGAGTGTGATCGGCGCCAGTTCCACACGATTGCCGTCGGCATCGAAATACTCTTCTCCGATCACTTTTCCCGTATCCGCACAGCTGATACGCAGCACATATTCTCCGGGCTCGGTCTCTTCGATCCACAGCTTGTCCCCTTCTGTTGCGACCACGCGTTTGATGAGAAGCTGCGCATCTCCGGAGAACCACCCGAACGCAGAAGCAAGCTGCGGGGAGAAGACGTCCGAATCATAAAAGACGATCACTGTCCCGCGCGACATGCCGCCGAATCTGTTCACAAACACGGTCTCTCCGTCGTCGTATGTAGGATACATAGACGTCTGCCGCACTTGCACCCAGGTAATAAAAAAGATTTTCAGCACAACAAAACACAGCAATAACGCAAGGATTGCTGTGAGAATAATATGGATGACGCGCAGACCGATTTTTCTCTTGCCTGCATTTTTATCATTCGAAATGCTTATGATTTTCCCCTCCTCCGACAGCCGATTGCTTCACAACCACCGACGCCCTTTCTTCGGTGAACCGCGGACAAGCTCATTTTAAGCAAGTATTTGACGAAACAGCGTAAGTTTTCATCATTGTATCACAACAATATTCTTCTGTCAACATCTGAACTTCAAATTTATCTGCCAATTATTTAAGTATCGCCGCTTCGTATCGGCGAATACAGCGCACCAGCGCATCCGCCTGCTCCGATTCATCCTCTACGATCGCCACATTGATCACTTTTTCTCTTCCCCGCGCGCCGGCGTCTTTTCATTCATTTTCCTCCCCTATTATAGCCGCTTTCCTTCCGTTTGTCAACACCGACAAAGACGGACGCGCGCAGACGGGGCGCCGTCTCACGACGGCGCCCCGTTCAATTTTTTGCTATTTTTTGCTCTTTTCGGTCTCTTCAAACGTCTCGTCTTCGGAAGGAACGGGGCGCACAGCATGCACTTCGGCGGGACGGTCTTCCAGATAGGGATCCGCCGCCTGTTCCACCGCTTCGCTGAGTCCCGCAAACGGGCGGAACAGCGTTTCCAGCCGTCCGTCCGGCTCGGAAGGCTTTTTGCCCAGCAACGACACGACGGGGACGATCACAAACCCCGCGAGCATCGTCCAGGTACCTACATAGATGGAGGATTTAAAGAGATACTCATACCATACCGACTGCAGGAAGGAATCGGAGAGCACACCGTACGTTCCGCACAGCGAGACGATCAGCGCGGCAATCGCCGTGGCAACGCCAAAGGCAAAACAGACCCAGCAGCTGAGCTTGCTCGTGCGCTTCCAATAAAGGCTGAACAGGTACGGCGCGAGGAACGCCCCCGCGAGCGCGCCCCAGCTCACGCCCATCATCTGCGCGATGAAGGAGAGCTTGAACTCCTCGTAAACGATCGCGATGACCGCGCTGATCACGATGAAGAGCGCGATGAAAAAGCGGATGAGGAACATCTGCCCCTTGTGCCCGAGGTCCTTTTTGATGCCGCCCTTGATGAGATCCAGCGTGATCGTCGAACTCGAACTCATGACGAGCGAGGAGAGCGTGCTCATGGACGCGGAGACGACCAGGACGAGCACGAGCGCGATCAGCACCGCAGACAGGCTTTGCTGCAACATTGCGGGGATGATGGAGTCATAGCCCGCGGACACGTCCTCGACGAACAGCCGCCCGAAACCGCCGAGGAAATAGCATCCGCCCGCAACGATGAGCGCGAAACAGGTACTGATGATCATGCCCTTGCGGATGGAGGACTCGCTCTTGATCGCATAGAATTTCTGCACCATCTGCGGCAGGCCCCACGTTCCGAGGCTGGTCAGGATTACGACCATGATCAGCCCGTAAAGATCGGGCCCGAAAAAGGAGGTATACGCACCCTGCAGATCCCCCTCCGCCGTCTGAGACAGCTTCGCGATCGCCTCGGCGAGCCCGCCCTGGTTCGCAAGAACCGCCGCGATCACGATCACGATGCCGAAGAGCATGACGATGCCCTGGATGAAGTCATTCCACGCCGTCGCCATATAGCCGCCGACCAACACATACACCGCAGTTACCGCCGCCATGATGACGATGCAGACCCAGTAATCGATGTTGAACGCCATTCCGAACAAACTCCCCAACCCTTTATAGAGGGAAGCCGTATACGGAATCAAAAAGATAAAGACAATGACGGACGCCGCGATCTTGAGCTTGTCGTCCGAAAAGCGCTTTCCGAAATAGTCGGGCATGGTCGCGGAATCCAGCTGCTGCGTCATCACGCGCGTGCGGCGCCCGAGCACCGCCCACGCGAGCAGTGAGCCGAGCACCGCGTTTCCGATGCCGATCCATGTCGCCGCGAGCCCGAAGTTCCACCCGAACTGCCCCGCATACCCGATAAAAATGACCGCCGAAAAATAGGACGTGCCGTAGGCAAATGCGGAAAGCCAAGGCCCCACCGAACGGCTCCCCAGCACAAACCCCTGCACCGAACGCGCGCTGCGGCGGGTGCGCACGCCGATCAGGATCATCACGGCAAAAAAGACGATCAGAACGGCGACATACAACAATGTCTTCATCTCTTGTTTTCCTCCGAATAGAGTGAAAAAGTATATTTATTCAAATATAGGAATAATTATACATCATCTCCTCTCCTTTGTCAACGGGAAACGAAAGAAAAAAGGCACAAAGGCGGGAAAAATTTTGTGCGGCGGTAAAGGCGGTCGGCGAGCGGGACAGGCGGGCGGAAGCGCAGGCCGCGCGGGACAGGCAGACGGCGGGCGCATCGGGGAGCGGGCAGAAGCGCAGGGGGCGCGGGACAGGCAGACGGCGGGCGGCGAGCGGGACAGGCAGACGGCGGGCGCATCGGGGAGCGGGCAGAAAAATCGGGAAACCTCTTGCAAAATACGGGGATTTGTTCTATAATAGAACAGAGAATCATCAGAGGGAAAAGGCATGTTACAGAGCAAATTTGCGAAGAAAAACCTTCGGTTCAAGGCACAGAAGATCTTTACCGACCGCACGCAGCCGCGGACGGTGTTCCGCGAGAGCATCGAGGCGATCGCGCAGAAGCCGCGCGGGATCGTCAACTACTACGGCAAGGGCGGGATCGGAAAGACCTCGCTTCTGCGAAACATCCTCTCAGGCTCGGGCGAGCTGTACGCACGGAAAAAGGCGCCCGCATTTTTCAACATCTTTCTGAGCCTGGACGCATTCGAATACGGCAACCCCGTAAACATCCTCACGGGCATAAGGAACGGCGTGCAGGGAGACTGCGGTCTGTTCGACTACGCGATGACGCAGTACTACGCAAAGGCGCGCATGACCATCGAGGAGATCAAAAACAAGAACAATCTGCTCTCCTCCTCGGTCATGGGGATCCTCAACGAGGCGATCTCGCTCGTCACCGCGTCGGCGTGCATCCCCGTATCCATACTCGGAAAATGCGCGTCGCTGATCAAGGACGTACAGCTTCGCATCAAATACCGCGACGAGATCGCGCAGATCGCCACGCTCAACGAGTTCGAGATCTTCGAGCGTCTGCCCTATTACCTCGGCATCTGCATCAACAACGCCTATGAAAAGGGAAAATACCACGTCCTCTTTCTGGACTCGTACGAGAGCCTGCTCAACCGCACGGTTGGCGGCACTCCTTCCACCGACCCCGAAGAATGGCTTCGGGAGTTCTTCCTCTCCTGCGAACACATCCGCATCGTCATCGCCTCGCGCGACAAACTGCGCTGGGACAGGCTGGACCCCGAATGGAGCGACCTGATCGACGCGCACCTTCTCCGCGATCTGTCCGAGGAGGACAGCCTGTGGTTCCTCGGGCAAGTCCCGATCGCCGAAGAGGAGACGGCGAAAAAGATCGCAAAGCACGCCGCAGGGGTCCCGCTCTATCTGGACATGTGCGTCGACCTGTACGAGGCGGCGAAAAACCGCGGCGAACCCTTCGACGCGGACGCGCTGGGCGAAAAGGGGCTCATCACCGACCGCTACATACGGCATCTGTCCGACAAGGACAGCTATGCGCTCAAGGTGCTCTCCGTGCCGCGCATGTTCCGCCTGCAGTTTGCAAAACAACTGCTCGCCAAACAAAACCTCGCCTACACCGCCGACGAACTGCGCGTCCTCTGCGAAAAGTCCGTCGTGCTCCCGCTCAACGAGTCGCGGCAACTGTACAAGGTGGACGAGAGCGTGCGCAGCCACCTGCTCGAACACATGCGGGAGGAGGAAAAAGCGGACATCCTCGAGGACATCTTCGACAGCATCTCCGCCGAAAAGGGCGCATGCGTGTTCCCCTATTTTGCCTCCGCGCTGGACACGCTGATTGCCGACCCGCCCTGTTTTGAAAAGCTGTATAAAAAGGTGTTTGCCATCGCGGAGTTCTATGCGGGCGCGGGGTATTGGCGGGAACTGCACGTTTTCCTGCGCAAATATCTGCGTGCCGAAAACGAAAAACTGCGCGCGCTCGCAGTCATCGCCGAGATCCTCTACCTGCGGCGGAGCGGGAGCCTGCAGGAAGCGGAAAAATTCATCGAAAACAACCCCGTCACGAAGGAACAGGCGGGCGTGTGGCACTACTATTATCGCTTTTTGTGCATCCACGTACGGCATCTGCTCGGGCATTACGACGAGAGCCTCGCCGCCTACCGCGCTCTGCTCGACGAGATGGAGCTGGTGCGGCACGCGCTCCCCGCGCATCTGTACGCACTCGTCGCGATCAAATACGCGGACCTGCTCTTCCTCAAGGGAAACTTCGAAGAATCGCTCGCACGGACGGAGGAACTGCTTAAAAGCGGCGACCTGTCCATGGACGACCGCCTGGAGCTCATACGGCTCAAGGGGCACAACTACCGCTTCCGCAGGCAGAACAGGCAGGCGGAACTCGTCTACTCCTCCGCCCTGCAATTCGCAAAAGAATACAACATGCGCAGTGCCAACGGAAAGCTGTACACCAACCTGACCGAGACGCTGTGCACCGAAAAGCCGATGCAGGCGCTCGTGTGGTACAAACGCTCGATCGCCGAGAACAAAAAGCTGGAAAATTACATCGAACTGGGCAAGGCGTATGCGGCGGGCGCCGTCGCCTATGCAAAGGTGCGCGACACAAAGACCGCCCTGAGCCTTGCAATGCTCGCCCTCGAGACGGCAAAACAGACAAACTACCGCTCGGGACAGGCGTTCGCGCTCGCCGCGCTCGCCTACGTCTGCAAAGAGGCGGGAGACGCCGAAAAGAGCGCCGCGTATCTTGCGCAGCTGAAAACACTGCTGGAAGAGCTCAACGTCTATCGCTATATACTCGGGTGGTTCGCAAATGAACAGAATTAAGATCGCGATCCTGGGGCTCGGCACCATCGCAAAAGTCCATCAGGAAGCGCTCGCAGGTCTCCCCGAATTTGACTATGTCGCCGCTTGCGATGCGGACGAAAACAAGCGGGACGCATGCCGAGCGCCCGTCTTTTACGCCGACGTGAAGGAATTTTTAAGCAAGTGTGCGGCGGAGGCGGTGCTCCTGTCCACGCCGCCCGCGACGCACTTTCCGCTCGCCCTGCAATGCCTGCGGGCGGGAAAAAGCGTGCTGACCGAAAAGCCCGCCGCGCTCTCCCTCGAAGAGATCGCAGCGCTCTACCGCGAAGCGGAAGCAACGGGCGTGCTCTTTCGCACCGCCTACCACGCCGCGCACGGCGAGGACATCGAAAAAGTCCTGCAAAACGCGGAGACACTTCTTCCGAAGGGGAAGCTGCGCGCGATCCGCTGTACCTTCTGCGACCCCTATCTTCAAGACGGAAAGCTCGAAAAGAGCCGCGCGCCGCTGGACGGGAGCTGGTCGGACAGCGGCATCAACGCGCTGAGCGTGTGTGCGCGGTTTGCCGATCTTGCCGCGCTCTCGCTCTGCGAAAAAGCAGAACGGCGGGACCCCGAAACGGGGATCATCGTGCACGCAACGCATACATTTTGCGGCGGCGGGCTGTCCGTGCGCATAGAGACGGCGTGGGACGACGGCCGCAACTACAAGGCGACCGAACTCGTGTTCGAAGGCGGAGAAAGCGTGTTCTTCGAGCATACCGCCCAGCGGGTGACGAAAAACGCGGCGGAAAAGAGCGGACTGCTCTTCGAGGGATGCCCGCAAGAGCGGATGCTCAGGCAATACCGCACCGTTCTTCGCTCGTTTGCCGGCGCCCTGCAAGAGGGAGAATCGGACGAAAAAAAGACGATGCTCCTGCACCGTCTGCTGTTTGAATGAAAACAGATCACCGCCCCGCGGCGCATACTGCGCCGCGGGGCGGCTTTTCTGAAAAGGAGATCGGGCGGCCTTGTAAAAGGCCGCCCGCAACAAAGAGGGGAAACATCTTTGGGGTATATCGTTTAAGCCTCGGTTCCTGCGCGCGCCGCACGGCACGCCTCGAGGTATTCGCGCGCGGCCTGTTCCGCATCCGCGATCGCCTTTTCCATCTTTTCCTTTGCGCTCTCGAGCGTCGACTGCACCTTTTCGATGCTCTTCTCCACCGCCGCGAGGTCCTCTTCGGACAGATCTTCGCGCATGGTCTTCATGACCTCTTCGGAACGCGCCGTGAACACTTCCTGCGCCGCGACAAGCGCCTCGCGTCCCTGCTTGCCCTCCGAAGCCTCGCGCAGATCGCCGATCAACGCATCCAGCTCCTGAATGTAGGCGTTCGCGACGTCCTTGATCGCGTCGGGGATCAGATCGGAGATGTCCTCGCACAGCTTGGCGAGAGCCGCCTTGTATTCGTCCGCGATGCTCGCGTCCACTTCGATCGCGAACTCGGTCACCGCTTCGAGGATGTCGTTCATCTCCTCGCGCACCGCCGCGCGCTCCTCTTCGGTCATCTCCTTGAAATGCCTGTCGAGCCAGTCTTCCAGCGACGCGAGAGTGATCTTTCCGTCCTCCGCGGCTTCCGCGAGGAACGCCGCCTTTTCTTCCTCGGTCATGCCGAGCACGCGCGCCGCCTCATCCGTCACGGACTCTGGCACTTCGATGCGCGCCGCGATCTCCGCCGCCGCATCCGCCGCCGCAAGCCCTGTCGCCAACACGCGGGCGGAGTTGCGATAGACGTTATAGATGAGCCCGTAGTTTACGGGATAATCCACGAAATTGATGTACGGAACGACCCAGATCGCATCCAGCACGACATCCGTCGCCTCTGCATAGGCGATCTCCGCCGCCGCGACTGCCGCGTTGTATGCAGCGGTGGCATACGGGCGGATCTTCTGCGCGCCCTCTTCGATCTTCGCGATCAGCTCGGAGGCGTCCATTTCCGCCGCCGCGGTCAGGGTAAGCGACCCGTCCACGCGCTGCGCTTCGAGCACGAGACGGAATTTCACGAGATCCATGCCCTGCACTGCGGCGCTGGAAGTATATTCCGCCTTTGCCGCGCGCAGCTGACGCTCGAGAGAGAAGGTCGCATCGGAGGAGACGTACACTTCATGCTCCCCCGCCGCGGCTTCAAACGCCGCCTGCGCGGAGGCGACGATCTCCTCTTCGTCCGCCTTGCCCGCGACAGTGACGCTGACGCCCGCGTTCGCCTCGTTCAGAAAATCATATTCGACGCAGAGTTCGGCGATCTTTTCGAGCGCGTCTTCCGCGCTCATGCCGACCAGGTCTTCTTCATACAAAAGGACCTGCGCGTCTTCGTTGTCCGCAACGACGGAGAGGACTTCTCCCCTCTTGTCGAGCGTGAGGGAGATCTCGGGGTTCACGTCGACGGAGACATAGGACACCGCGTCCGCCTCCCCCGTCCACGAACAGCCTGCACCCACGCCCGCCAACATCGCGAGGGAGAGCACCGCCGCACCCACTTTCATAGCCTGTTTCTTCATCATTGATTTTCACCTTCCTTTTGGTTTGGTCGCTTATTAAACGGCCCCCGAAGGCGTTTTATTGGAAAAACAGGAAAAAATTTTTAAGCCTCTCCGATCAGCGCACGCCGATGCGGACGAGGAAGTCCGCATACGCCGCGGAGGAGATCGCCTCGCGCGCCTGCGAAAATGCCGCGGAAAACTGCTTTTGCAGTGCCTCCGCACGCGATGCAAGCAGGGAAACAACGCCCGACAACAGCCCGTCGATGGTCTCCGTACTGCCCGAGAAAATGTCTTCCACGAGGTCGATGAGGATGTCCGCGGAGACAAAGGCGAGGTAGTCGAGGCGCAACTGTCTGTTTTCGTCGCCCAGAATGGTGGACGCAGAGATGCCTGCCTGCGCCAGGGCGCGAAGTTCGTCGGTGTAGCCGCTCATGCAGGTGTCTGCCGCGGAACGGAACGCCGCGGCATTCAGCACCCCGCGCGCCGAAAAATCCAGCCCGAAATAGATGTCGAGATCTTTCAGCGCCGCCGCCATTTCGGCGTCCAGCGCCGCGGGGATCTCGGAGAGCTCCCACCAGTACCCGAACGGATTTCCCGTCTCTTCTATGATGCGGGAATTGATCTCGTCCGCCGCGACAAACAGATCGTATTTGAAGAGCGCCTGCTCGAGCAGATCCTGCGCAAACGCGAAGGCGGACCCCCGCGCATAATCGAGAAGCGCATCCTCCCCTTCGATGCGCTCGCACAGCAGGTCTTCGCCCTCAAAATCTCGCTCTTTGAGAGATGCGTCCGAGCGCGCGGAAGCGGTGACATAGACGTAGATGCCCTCCGAACAGAAATAGTCGGTCAGCTCCTGTCCGAGCTCGCGCGCATATACGGTGGGCGCGTTGCCCGAAGAGGTCAGCGTAACCGAGAGCGCGTTGTACCGCTCCGCCGTTCCCTCGCCGCGCACGTCGATGTATCCCAGCTGTGCCATGCGGTCGGAGAGCAGTTTTGCCGCCTCCGCCGCGGGTTTTCCCACAAGATCCGCCGCGAATTCCTCGTCCGACAAGAGAATATCCCCGTCCGCATTCGCGCTGAACACGCGTTCGACCTTGCGATCGTCGTCGAGCACGAGCTGCACGGACGGATTGACGTCCAGCGCGAGCACATACACGTTTTCCCTTCCCGCACCGAGAAGCACGACGAGCGCGATGGTGCTCACGAGCACGAACGCCGCCGCGAGGCTCGCGATGCGCAAAAGGCGGCTGCGGCCGAAGGGACGGCGCGCGCGCGCGTTGCGCTTTTCAGGCTTTTCGGGCTTTTCGGGCTTTTCGCGCTTTTCGGGCTCTACCGCGGACGGCGCCGCGGGCAGAGGCGCGTTTTTGAGCTCCTCGGAGAGGGGCGGGGTGAGCGCTTCCAGCTCTTTATCCAGTTTTTTGAAAAAATCCGAACTTCTCATACTTCCGCCTCAAAATCTCTCAGTTTTCTGATCGCAGTGTTGTAACGCCAGGTGACCGTTCCCAGCGGCACTCCCAAAAGGTCTGCGATCTCGCGGTGCTTATAGCCCCAGAACACATGGAGAAGGACGACCTCGCGCTCCTCCGCGGAGAGGGTGCGCATCATGTATTCCAGCGCGACGTTCCCCTCGTTTGCCGCGACGGACGACGAAGTGCGTTCCCGCTCTGCCGCCGCCGCGCGGCGCTTGCGTCGGCGCAATTCGTCCAGCGCCATGTTCTTGACGATCTGGAACATCCACGCCCGCGCGTTGGTGCCTGCACGATAGGTGTGCGCCTTCTGTTTTATCTGCAGATACGCCGACTGCATGACGTCCTCCGCGTCCGCCCTGTTCCCGAGATAGGAATAGGCAAACGCAAAGACGCCCTTCGCGGTCTCCGCGTACAGCCGCTCGAAAGCGCGGTTGTCCCCTGCGGCGACGCGCGCCAGCAGCGCGTCCAGCTCCTTTTTATCCATAAAAATGTTTCCTCTCGTTCCCTCTGCATAATAAACGCGCGTATGCGCCCTTTTATTGGGGAAAATCCTCTTTTGCTCTGAAAAAAGAGGCGCCCGCAGGGCTCCCCCTTTTTTGACCGCGTGCCGCTATTCGAGCGAAGAAAAGACTTCGCCGATCTTGCCGTCGACGAAGAGCGCGCCCTGCACCGACCGCGCGGGCGTGCCGCGGTTGACGACGACGAGATGCTCGCCGCCGAAAAAGTCGATCAGCCCCGAGGCGGGATAGACGTTGAGCGAAGTGCCGCCGATGATCAGCACGTCCGCTTGCGCGATGTGCGCGATCGAGCGCTCCACGACCGAATCGTTAAGCGCCTCGCCGTAGAGCACCACGTCGGGCTTGACCACTCCGCCGCAGGGACAGCGCGGAACGCCCTTCCCCGTGAGGATGTCTTGAAAGGGATAATCCCTGCCGCAGAGGGTGCAGCGGTTGCGATAGACGCTCCCGTGCAGTTCGAGCACGTTGCGGCTGCCCGCCTTTTGGTGCAGGCCGTCGATGTTCTGCGTGATGACCGCGCGAAGCCTGCCCTCCCGCTCCCATTCCGCGAGCCGCATGTGCGCCGCGTTCGGCTTTGCGTCGGGATAGAGCATCTTGTCGCGGTAAAAGCGGTAAAACTCCTCCGTATGCGAGAAGAAAAAGCCGTGCGAGAGGATCTCCTCGGGCGGATAGGCGTACTTTTGGCTGTACAGCCCGTCCTGCGAGCGGAAATCGGGTATGCCGCTCTCCGTGCTCACCCCCGCGCCGCCGAAAAACACCATGCGCTTTGCCGCCTTTACGATCTGCTTCAACTGCATGAGCTCGTCCATCCTGCGCCCCTCCTTTTTAAACATTATACTGTCTGGGAATAATAAGGACCCGATGAAAAGGCGCTCAAGCGCCGAAAGCGGGTCCGCATCGTTCCCTTACAGTATAACACAAGGCGCGCCGTTTTTCAAGGCGCGGGCGAAATTTTTATTCGTACTCCGAGTAATCGCGCCGCGCGCCGTTCTCTGCCGCGGGCGGACGGCGCATTTTGAGGTCGACGAGCACGGTGTCCACACCGATCTTGACCACCTCTTTGAGCGGAATGAACAGGTCGTTCTTCTTGAAGAGATGAAGCCCGCGCTTCCCCGGCACGACGATGCCGAGCACGCGCGCCTCGGGATAGCAGAACACGATGTCGCACGTCCTGCCCAGGTTTTTTCCGTCCGTGACATTGATCACGTCTTTGCATCTGAGTTCGCCGAATGATGTTTCCATTCTCAGCCTCCCGCAAAGTTCTCCCTCTCAGTATATGCCGCACGCGAAAAAAATGTGCTCCTTCCCTTGCGCGCGCGTGCGACCTCTGTTATAATAATAAGAAAAGAAACAAGGAGAAGGCGATGCGATCTTCTGTGATCTGCGATCTGAAAAAACCGATCGGGCGGCTGATCTTCGACTGTTCCAACGCGCGCATGAACCGCGGGGAGGATTGCTCCGCGCTTTTGGACGCGGCAATGGAGGCGGGCATCAACGCCTTCGACACGGCGCGCGTATACAACAAGAGCGAGGCCTCGCTCGGACATTGGCTCAGACGGCAGGAGCGAAGCAAAGTCGTCGTCGTGACGAAATGCTGTCATCCGGGGCCGCTCGGGAACGCTCGGGTGCGCGAAAAGTGCGCGCGTGCGGACATCTCCCGCTCGCTGGACGCGCTCGGCACCGATCACACGGACATTTTGCTTCTGCACCGCGACGACCCCGCCCTGCCCGCCGAAGAGATCGTCGAGATGATGAACGCGCTCGTGCGCGAGGGACTGACGCGCGCGATCGGCGTGTCGAACTGGACCTGCGCGCGCATCGCGCGCGCGAACGCACACGCCGAAAAGAAGGGGCTTGTCCCCTTCTCGGTGACTTCGCCGCATTTCAGCCTCGGCGAACAGGTGCGCCCGCCCTGGCGGGGATGCCTCTCGCTGACCGGCGAAAAGGGAAAGGAGGACCTGCTCTTCTGCGAGCGGACGCGCCTGCCCGTGTTTGCCTATTCCTCGCTGTGCGGCGGGCTGTTTTCGGGGAAGTTGCGCGCGGACGAGCCCGATCTTTTCCGACGTCTCCCCGCCCCCGCGCGGAAGGGTTACCTTTGCGAGGACAACCTCGAGCGACTGCGCCGCGCGGAAAAGCTCGCAAAGGAAAAGGGCGCGACGGTCGCACAGATCGTGACGGCGTGGATGTTTTCTCAGCCGCTCGAGCTGTTTGCCGTCATCTCCTGCACAAATCCCGCGCGCATCGCCGAAAACGCCGCGGCGCTCGAGTTGTCGCTGACAAAAGAGGAATGCGACTATCTTGCTCTGCGGGCGCCTTCCGAAAGATGAACGCAAGCCGCCCTGCGGCGCAAATCTTTGCGCCGCAGGGCGGCTTTTTCCGAACCTAAGAAAATTGAGAGCCGCCCGCTGACGCGGGCGGCTCCTTTGGGGGAAAACAAGGTCCCTGTGTGTCAGGCTTCCGCCTTCTTCTCTACGCCCAGGAAACCGCTGACGCAGTTGCACAGAATGGCGAGAAGCGTAAACACGACGGCGGCGATGAACGCTGCGGGGATCTCCTCTTCGACGACGCCGTTGAAAATGAGGCCCAGCATGTTGAGCCTGCCGACGACGAGCATCATCAGCCCTGCCGCCGCGCAGACGCACCCGCCGAGAAGTCCGGCGCCGTAGAAATCTTTGATGAGCGCCGACGCGAGGAAGAGCATCGCGAGGATGAACAGCACGATCATTCCCGCGGACAGATCGCCCTTGTCGCTGCCCGTGACCGCGACGAAGATCAGCGCAAGGAGCGTGAACACGATCGCGGCTGCCGTGAGATAGAAACCGATCCCTTTTTTACTGAGAAATTCCCTGATATCAAACATTGACTTCTCCTCCTTTGCGTCTCTGCGAGAGCACCGTGACGGTCACATACGCGCCGAGCGACGCGACGGTGAGCACGCCGATCACGATGTCTGCGGCATAGATCGCCTTCTCCCACCAAGGAAGCACCTTGACGGATGTGCCCTGCACTGCATTGCTGTTCACATATGCATACAAAACTCTTCTGTTTGCCTCGCGCAGAGCCGCCTGTGCGACGACGTCGTCGCCCTTCTTGACGTTTTCGAGAATGACCGAGCTGTAGGTGTCCGCCGTGGTGTCGAACATATCCGTGCCCGCTTTGAGGCATTCGACCGCGTGCATGAAATCCCATGCCGCATAGTCGGTGATCGTGTAGCCCTTAAAGCCCCACTCGTCGCGCAGGACGCCCGTGAGCAGTGCGTGCGATGCGCCCGCATAGGTGCAGCCGATACGCGAGAAAGAGGTCATCGTGCCCATCGCGCCGCCTTCGGTGAAGGAGCCCTGGAAAGAGCGGAGCTGAAGCTCGCGCGCTTCCTGTTCGTTGAAGAAGTTGATCAGCGAGCAGCGGTTCTTTTCCTGATCGTTGAACGCAAAGTGTTTCGGGCAGGCGATGCATCCCTTGTCCTGCAGACCCTTGCACTGTCTTGCGCCCATATAGTAAGCGAGCATGGAGTCTTCGGAATAGTACTCGAAGTTACGCGCCGAGTACGGGGTGCGGTGCAGGTTCGCGCCGGGCGCCCAGATGGACGTCTTGCCCAGGTACAGGCCGTCTTCACCCATGAACGAACCCTGCGAATAGGCGAGCTCTTTGTTCCAGGTGGAAGCGAGCGTGCACTGCGACTGATAGACGCGCGCGCTCAGGTTTTCGGGGTTGCTCTCCGCGTCGCCGAATGTGCCCGAGAAGCCAGCAGGGCCGTCGCCGTCGACGGAGCCTTCATAGCCGATGGATTCGATGGGTCTGGTCAGCGAGTTGCCCTGCGTGAACGTGCACATCTCTTCCCAGCTCATCTGTTTGAGGAGCATATCCCATGCCGTGTCGTTCGGATCGTCCGAACCGTAGAGCATGGACAGCTGATAGTCGGTATCCTCGTCCGTGATCACGACGGAAACGTCGTCGTAATCCCCTTCCGAATAATCGTGGTTATCCCACTTGTCCGCCTGGCCGGAGAGTTCTTTCATCATCTCCGTCGTCGCGGTGAGCGCATCTCCCGTCGTCGGGAAGGTGGACCAATCCTGCCGGGTCATATACTCATACTGCTGCGTGTCGTAGAAGTAGTTGTAGTCGGCGCGGTCGAAAAGGTTGGTGATCTTGTTGCCCGTGATGGAAGAGACCGCGTACGTCGTGTCGTCAAAGTTCTTCTGCTCGTACGTCTTGACGTTGTCCGCGTTGCCGAGAGAGGCGTTCGCGGAGGACTTCTTCGCGATCACGTTGTTGAGCGCGTCGTGCGCGTCGTCGCCGATCGCAAAGTAATAGGTGCCCGCGTCGAGGATGTACGTCTTTGCGTTGGTGTAGTCATAGCTCGCGAGGAACTCCATGTCCGCCTTGACGGTGACCGTGACGGGATCGCTGTTCGGCTGCAAAAGCTCTGTCTTTTCAAACGCCATCAGCTGGATCGCCGATTTCTCTACGAGGTTTCGCTTGTCGTATTCGGTATAGGGAGACTGCGCATACAGCTGCACGACCGCCTTGCCCGCGACGTCGCCCGTGTTCTGCACGGTGACCGTTGCGGTGATGGTGCCGTCTGCCGCCACTTCCACGCTCTGCAGTTTCTGCTCGAAGGTGGTGTAAGAGAGGCCGTGACCGAAGGCGTAGCACACTTCCTCGTCATAGCTCCACTTTGTGCCTTCGCCGTAGGAGATGCCGTAGTTGCCGTCCGCGTTGCCCTGGCCGAGCACGCAGTCTTCGTATCTGGTCTCATAGTAACGGTAACCGACGTAGATGCCCTCTTTCATCGCGATGTAGCTGGTCGCATACTCGTTGGAGCCGCCGACGTACGCCTCGACCTCCGCCTTGTTGGTGAGGGTATGATCGTACATGTTCTGCGCCGCCGCCGAAGAGAGCGAGGACGCCGCATAGGTGTCGACGAGGTGACCCGAAGGGTTGACCTTGCCCGTCAGCACGTCGACGAGCGCCGTCGTGCCGTTGAGGCCGAAGCCGCCCGCGTGGACGATCGCCTCGATGCGGTCGTCGTTTGCGAGATCGCCGATGCCGCTCGTGTTGTCCTCGTTGAGGACGACGATGATGTGCTCGATGTAGCTGAGCCCCTTGACATATTCGATGAGCGCCTTTTCCGCCTCATCTCTCTCCATGAAGCCGGGCTCGGGGTCGGTGCCTTCGCCGATGCAGCGCGCCAGCCAGATGATCGCCGTGTCGCCGTACTCGTCCAGCGAATCGACGACCGCCTGCGTGAACTGCGAGGGATTCACTTCGCCGGTGGAATACTCGTTGGAGAGCCTGCCGCCGATCTTTCTCTTTTCACAGCCGCTGTAGAAGTTGTACAGCGTGTCGTTGATCTGGATGCCCGCCTCGTTGAACGCCGTCTTGACGTCAATGACGTTGGGGTCGCTCACGACGCCCGCGCCGCCGCCGCCGCCATAGACGGGGTCTGCGGAGTTGCGGCCGAACAGGTTGATCTTGGTCACGCCCTCCATCGGAAGCACGCCGTTGTTTTTGAGCAGGACAATGCCCTCGCTCATCGTCGTGTAGATGCCCTCCGCCTTCGCGTCGACCATTTCCTGCCAGCTGTCGTAGTCGCTCTGATAGGTCCCTTCCTCATCCTGAATGACGACGCGGTTGGACGTGCCGAGATAAGAGTTGATATCCGACTCGTTCAGCTTCGCGCCAATGGTCATGCCGATCCCGAGCGTCATTACCGACGCCATGACGATAGTCAAGCCACGGAAAAGGCCTTTGAGAATTGTGCCGTCTTTCATCATGTAACCTCCTTGATTTTGTAAAACAGCGAACTGTTTTCCCCTTGCGGGAACGGCTCTTCCCGCAGATCGCGCCCATCATAGCACAAAAAAATTTTTTGTGCGCATTTCTGGCAAGATGCGCAGATTTTTGACAAGATATGCAAAAAAAGAGGCCCTTGCGGGTCTCTTTTTCCTTTTTCGGATGTATTTTCAGACGGGAAGCATGACGTTGAGGCGGAACAGCTCGTCGGACGCGTCGAAGCGCGCGTGCCCGCCGTACTTTTCGGCGATGTAGCGGATGCTCCGCACACCGATGCCGTGGTTCTGCGCATCCTGTTTGGTGGTGCGGGGAAGCCCGTCCTCGAAGACGGGCGGACGGGAACAATAGTTCTCGACGTGGATGCTGATCATCCCGCCCTTTTGCCCCACGCGCAGGAAGATAAAGCGCTTTTCGGGGTCCTCCTCGCGCATGACGCCCTCGATCGCGTTGTCCAGCGCGTTGCCGAAGAGGGAATACACGTCGGAGGGCTTGACCGCGGACAGCGCGCTGCCGTCCGCCATATAGCTGAAGGAGATGTTCCGCTTCTCACACATGAGCACCTTTTGCGTCAGGACGCTGTCCAGCGCGTCGTTGCCCGTCTTGGCGACGTTCTCATAAAAGAGGACCGCCTCTTCGACGTCCTGCCACAGTTCCGCCTCTTCCTCTCCGCCCCTGCCCGAACGGATGCGCGCGAGGCGGTGTTTGAGGTCGTGGCACTTCATGTTGACGAGGTCGATGGTCTCGCGGGACATCTTGTACTGTTCCTGCTCGGCGAGCAGGAGCATCTCCATCTTGGCGTTTTCCGTCTCCAGCTTTCCGACACGGAAAGTGCTGAACTGCAAGAACAGCGCGAGCAGATCGGTGCATGCCATGCAGAGGCGCAGGACGACGTTGCCGCTCACCCCCTGGGCGCTTGCGACCTTGACCATGAGGTCCACGAGCACGATGACCGCGACGGTCAGGATCATGAGCCGCACGTGCGTGATGTTGATCTCCTCTTCGCGGCTGTTTTTCCTCGCAAAGAGCAAATACGCCCCCGCAAACACTGCTACCGCACAGCACAGCTCGACGACGATCCTGTAACTTTCGGAAATGGCGAAAGTGCCCATGATACAGATGCGAAGATTGACGATGAAGTTCTGCACCGCATACGCCGCGATGCAGTTGAAGGCGACTTTCTTGAAGGAATACCCCGAACAGAGGGCATGCAGAGCGACGGAGCAGACAAAGACGAGAATGGTGACATACGACCCCATATGCAGCGCCGCCTCGGGGAAGAAATAGGCGATCGCAACGTACAGCAGAAAGGACGCCGCCGCGCGGACGCCGAACAGGCGGCTGCGCTTATACGGCCACATGAACAGGATCTCGGCCAAAAGAAGCTCGGTCGCAAAGGTCAGACGCGAATAGGGCTGACCGCTGATGTAAGTCAGATACCACTTTGCAAATTCAGCCAATGAAATCACCCCCGAGATAGGCGGTGATCGCGTCCATAAAACTCTTTTTCTTGGTGCGGCTGACGGGAATAAACGCACCGCCGATCTCGACGAGGTCGCGGTGCACGCTCTGCACATGGCGAAGGTTGATCAGATAAGAGGTGTTGCAGCGGGAAAAGCCCTTGCCCGCGAGCAGATTCTCCGCTTCCGTCATCGTCATGCGCATGGTGTAGTCCCCCGACCTCGTGTGTAAGGTCAGGTAGTGCTTTTCGCTCTCGACGTAGAGGATGTCGCTGATGCGCAGGCGGAGCTGTCCCTCCTGCGTCTTGACGCAGATGCCGTCGTCACGCCGCCGCCCCGTATATCGGAGCGCCTTTTTGAGCTTGACGGAAAAGGTGACATAGTTGACGGGCTTGACCATGAAATCGCTCGCGTCCACTTCGTAGCCGTTGACCGCATACTGCGCCATGTTGGTGATGAAGATGAGGACGACCGCCTCGTCCTGCTGACGGAGCTTTCTCGCCGCGCTCATGCCGTCGAGGTTGGGCATCTCGATGTCCATGAACACGATGTCCGCACTGCGGTCGTAGTCGCTGATAAAGGTCAGCCCGTCCCCGTAGCGCTTTACGCCGAACGCACATTTTTCCTCGCGCGCAAAGCGTTCGAGAAAGGCCGCGATACACTCCGCGCTCTCCTTGTCATCCTCCACGATCGCAATATTGTAAGTCTCCATCTCTCTCTTTCCTCCGTGAAATCGAGACAAGTATAACATTGAAATGCGCGCTTGTCAAGGGCAAAAATCTTTTCCTGCGCAAAAGCCGCACAAAAAAGCGCGCCCGAAGGCACGCCTGTCTGCATTATTTTTCACTTTTTTCTCTTAATCTTTCGCGAAGAAGGGGCAAAAAAGGCGCGTCCGCGGGCGCCCATTCTTCCTCTTTGAGAAGGTCGCGGGAGAGCCAAGAAAGGCTCTCGTGTTCGCGGCAGACGATCTCCCCTTCCGCCTCGCATTCGTAGACGGTCAGCGTCAGCGAAAAGTCGGGATACTCGTAGCTCGTTCTGCCGAACACGCCCAAAACGCGCGCCTTTACGCCCAGCTCCTCGAAGAGCTCGCGCACGATCGCCGCTTCGCCGCTCTCGCCTTCTTCGATCTTTCCGCCCGCAAATTCGTATTTGTGCGCGACGTATGCAAAGCGGCTCTCGCCCCGCTTTGCCGCAAGTACCTTTCCGCCGCGGAAGATCGCCGCGCCGACCACGTTCAGATGTTTCATCGCCCCGTCCTTTTGTTCTTTCAAGTATGCTTTGAAAAATGATAAGGGCCCGCTTTCGGCGCTTGTGCGCCCTGCCTTTCATCGCCTTTGCAATGCGTCTGTATTGCAAAATCCTCTCGGCAAGGCATCCAAAGATCTGCGCGCCTTTTCGTCCGTCCTTGTTATTCCGTTACAGTATAGCAGAGCGGCAGAAAAAAGGCAAGCGCTCAGAGGGAGAGAAGCCAGTAGATCACGCCCACCGCCGAGCCCGCGAGCACGCCGAACACGATGATGGGCCCCGCGACGACGAACATCTTTGCCGCCATGCCCGTGATCATCCCCTCCGCCTTGAATTCGAGCGCAGGCGAGCAGACGGAATTCGCAAAGCCCGTGATGGGGACGATGGAACCCGCGCCCGCGACTTTGCCGATGCGGTCGTATACCCCGAAACCCGTCAGAAGGCATCCCAAAAAGATGAGCGACATGGAAACCGCGCCCGCGAGCTCGTCCCCCGAAAGGCCGAGCAACACTTCGAACTCGGTGCGCAGGAACTGCCCCACACAACAGATGAGCCCGCCCACGATGAACGCGCGCAGGCAGTTGTGAAAGTGCTGCGTCGGCGGCGCCAGCGAATGGACGTAGTCGAGATAATTCTGATTTTTGCGTACCCTGTCCGTCATCGGCGCACCCCCTCCTGTCCGAAGGGGCGCACGCGCACCTCGCGCTCGTCGCGCGTGCGGAGTTCGTCCGCGGCAGATGTTCTCTTCTTCATGACACTTATTGTGCCACTTTTTGCCCCGCTCTATTCACCGCGCGCGCCGATCAGCGCGACAAGGGCGTTCACCGTCTCCCCGTAACTGCGCGTGCCCGACGCGACACCGTTCGCCTTGAGGAACAGGTCGTTGAAAAAGGAAGAGAGAGCGTCGATCGGGCCTTCGTACGCCGCATAATGCGCCGCGGCGCGGGAATACTCCTGCCGCACCGCCTCGTCCAGCCGCGCGTACAGTTCCTCCGCGCACTCGCGCGGTAAGCTGTTCAAAAGGACGGTCGCCGCGTCCAGCAGTGCGCAGTAGTTGAGGTAGTCGTCGTCCGCGTTCAGACACAGCGCGTAGGCGACGATGTTCGCCTCGTCCTCCCTGCCGACCCCCTTCGCGTGCGACATCTCGTGCGCCATTGTCACGGGCAGGTCGCAGGCGGGGATGTTGACGTTGACGTTTGCCTCCGCGACGAAGGGAAAGTAGATGCCCGTGATGCCGAGATAGCTCATCGGCACGGACAGCGCGACCGCCTTCGCGCGCACGCGATAGGGCGAAAAATATCCGCCGCAGGAGGAAAACTCCCCTTCAATCAGGGCGTCGAGCTCGGAAAAGGTGTACGGGCATAGCACGTCCCCGTTGCCGTCCCGCTCTATTCGCGCGGAGAGCGCGTTGAGAGCCTCCACGCACGAAGAGGCGGCGGCGTCCACCTGCTCCTGCGTCGCCTCCGTCACGTCCAGCCCGAGCGCTTCCGCCGCGGAACTGCGCGCATAGAGCGGCGCATACAGCACCGCAAACGCGGCGAGAACGCCGAGGAGCACCGCGCAGACGCGCACGAAAAGGCGGCGCAGGGCGTCGGTGCGGCGCCCTGCGGCATACAGGACGGCAAAGGCCGCGAGCGCCGCAAAGCACACGATCAGCCCCACGGCGATCAGCTCGTACAGGGAAAAGGGAAAGAGCGCGCTCACGAGGGAGAGCGCGCCGCTCAGCGCGCGGGTGATGCCGCGCGCAAACAGGTACTCGGCGAGAACGGGCACGTCCGCGAGCACAAAGAGCACGCAGACGCCGAGCGCCGCAAGGATGAGTTTTTGCGCGGACGAAAGCCCGCCGCGCCGAAGTCGTACATTCATGGCAGAAGAATACCGCACAAAGATGTCGCCGCCGCGTGCGGCGGGAAAAATTCAGCGGAAAAGATCGGCATACAGGGCAAGATTTTCCGCCGTGATCGCGCGCTCGCCCCGCTCGATCGCGTGCACGATCTGTACGGTGCGCGCGTTGAAGGGCGTGGGCACGCCGAACTTTTGCCCGTACTCGCAGACGACGCCGTTGATGAAGTCGATCTCACACTCTTTGCCCGCGCGCAGGTCCTGCAGCATCGAGGAGATGAGAAGGGCGTGCTTTTTCATCGCGACGGGCAAAAGCATCCAGGCGAGTGCGCGGGAGAAAGGCCCCCTGCCGCCGAACATCTTGTCGATGCGGTGCCCCTGCACGGGACAGACGGCGATGCCCGCCGCCGCGGCGACGTCCACGCATTCGCGGATGATCGCGAGTGCGACTTTTCTCGAAGCGTGCGCGCGGGAGACGGAGCCGAAGGTCTCGCCCGTCACCGTCGAAAGCCCCGAAAAGGCGCTGTTGATCAGAAGTTTCGACCAGCGCGCGCCGAGGAAGTTTTGTTCCACCTCCACAGTGCCCATGCACTCGAGCAGTTTTCTGACCTCGTCGAGGCGGTTCCCTCTGCCCAGGGCGCCGAGAGAAAAGGTGAGCGCGGAGGGCTCGGAAGTGAGCTGAGAGACCCCTTCCCCGTGAAAGGTCGCGCCCCACGCGATCGCACAGCCGAGCGTGCGGTCGGCGCCGACGATCTCGGCGATCTTCGGCTCGGGCAGGCCGTTCTGACAGGTGCACAGCGCGCCGTCCTCGGCGAGGTGCTCTTTGAGGAAGGGCACGATCTCCCCGTTGTGCCGCTGTTTTGTCATCAGCAGGATGACGTCGTATTTTCCCTCCATCTCTTCGGGAAGGAGCGCCGTGACCTTCTGCGTGAAGTCGACGGTGCCGACGATGTGCGCGCCGCGCTCGCGCAGCGCCTGTACGTGCGCGCGGTTGCGGTTGATGAGGTCGATGTCAACGCCCGCCCGCGCGATGTATGCGCCGAGGACGGTACCCATCGCCCCCGCGCCGTAGATCGCATATCTCATAAAAACGCCTCCTCTCTTTTCGTCCTTTCTTTGCCGCAGGAGCGGCGCGCCGTTCACTTTTTCGGCGGGTGCTTGCTCTTCCATTCGAGGATCTGTTCGAGGCGCGCCTTGAATTTCGCCTCGGTGCCCTCCTCGGTCGGCCTGTAATAGCGCTTGCCCGCAAGCGAATCGGGCAGGCACTGCATGTCCGTGAGTTTGTCCTCCGCATCGTGCGCGTACTGATACCCCTTGCCGTAGTCCAGCTCTTTCATCAGGCGGGTGGGCGCGTTGCGGAGCGCAAGCGGAACGGGCTCGGCGAGCATGGTCTGCGCGTCCTTTTTCGCCCTTTCATAGGCGACGTACAGCGCGTTGGACTTGGGTGCGAGCGAGAGATAGACGACCGCCTCGGTCAGGTGCACGGTGCACTCGGGCATCCCGATGTAATGACAGGCGCGGTACGCCGCGAGCGCGACGTCCAGCGCGCGCGGGTCGGCGAGCCCGACGTCCTCCGCCGCAAAACGCGTGACGCGGCGGGCGACATACAGCGGATCCTCCCCCGCCTCGAGCATGCGCGCGAGCCAATAGACGGCGGCGTCCGCGTCCGAATTGCGCATGGACTTGTGGAGCGCCGAGATGAGGTTGTAGTGCTCCTCTCCCGTCTTGTCGTAAAGCAGGGATTTTTTGGAGGTGCACTGCGCGATCGTCTCCGCGGTGACGCGCACCCCCTCTTCGCTCCGCTCGCCGTTGAGCACCGCCATCTCCAGCGTGGAGAGCGCGGTGCGCGCGTCGCCGTTGGAGAAATTCGCGATGAGTTCGAGCGAAGAATCCTCGATCTGCACGCGTTCCTTTCCGAACCCGCGCTCGTCTTTGACTGCGCGCACAAGAAGCTGTTTGAGCTCGGGAACCGAGAGCGACTGCAACACGAACACCTTACAGCGGGACAGGAGCGCCCCGTTGACTTCAAAAGAGGGATTTTCGGTGGTCGCGCCGATGAGCAGGATGCTCCCCTTTTCGACGAAGGGGAGAAAGGCGTCCTGCTGCGCCTTGTTGAAGCGATGGATCTCGTCCACGAACAGGATGGTGCGCTCGCCGAACAGGCGGTTCTTTTCCGCCTGCTCCATCACCTGGCGTATCTCGCGGATGCCGCTGGTGACGGCGGAGAAGTCGATGAACCGCGCGCGCGTGCGGCCTGCGATGATGCGAGCGAGCGTGGTCTTGCCGACGCCCGGCGGGCCCCAGAAGATCATGGAGCCGATGCGGTCCTCTTCGATCAGGCGGCGGAGCACCTTGCCCTCGCCGAGCAGGTGCGTCTGCCCCACAAATTCGTCCAGCGTGCGCGGACGAAGGCGCGCAGCGAGGGGAAGATCCTCCTCGCTGCCGAAAAAAGTGTATTGCTCCATTTTTTGCCCCCCCCGCTCTCACGACATGTAGCGGAACAGGAAGTACAATCCGACGATGATCGCCGCGCCGAGCAGGACCAGCGCCGTGACCTTGACCGGGGAGACGGGCGCCTTGCCCGTGACCTTGCCGCTGACGCCGTTGACGAAGAAGTTGTACAGCTTCTGCCGCCAGGTGCAGTGCCCGACGTACAGCGGCAGCAGCACGTATTTGTAAGTGATGTTGCTGTACGAGGTGTTGATGTTGAAGGAGGAGACGACGTCGTATGTATAGCGGCTCAAGATCTGGCTGCGAAGTCGGTCCGCCATGATCTGTTTTGCCTCCGCCCAGCACACCGCGCCGTCGCGCGAGTACTGGCTCGCCGTGTAACCGCTCAGGTATTCGCGGGTGTACTCCTTGCTGTCGTTGGTGCCGAAGGGCTGGAGTTTGTCCAGCGAAGCCTGCCCCACCGCGTCGCTCGCGCGCACGAGCACGTCGTCAAAGCGGCCGTTGTAGTGCCCCGACACATTGAAATAGCGGATCTTGCGCTCGCTGACCGTGCGGCCGTTGACGCGGCGGGTGACGTAATAGTACTCGCCGAGCACCGCGGAATAATCGGAAGAGGTCGCCGCGTCGAAGGTGAACGCGGGAGAATAGACGCCGCGCAGGTCCTCGGGCTTTGCGCTCTTGCGGAATTTTTGCGGCGCGAAAATGCGCTTGCGTATCCACTTTTTGACGCTCTTGCCCGCCTCTTTGTCCGTCAGGCGGAAGGGCAGCACCGCGTTCGGCCGAAGTCCCGGAAGCTCCTCCGTCTCCACGATGTTGGACGCACCGCAAAACGAACAGGTCTTTGCGATCTCGCGCCTGTCGAGCACCTCGCGCGCGCCGCAACGCTCACAGCGGAAGACGTGCGATTCCTCCGCCCAGCCGTTGTCCGCGCGCAGGAGCTTTTCAAAGCCGAGTTCCTCCGCCTGTGCCGCTTCGATCTCCTGCTCACAGCCGCAATAGGGACAGACTAGTTTCCCCTTCTCCGCGTCGAACTCCATCCCCCCGCCGCAGGAGGGGCATTTGGTGACGCCCGTCGCGTTTTCTATCTCGTTTGCGTAGGGATCCGCCGAAACCTCCGCGGCGGCGGCTTCTTGCTCTTCTCTCTTCACAATGTCACCTCACTGTTTTTTTAACAAAACGCCGCGCACGCCGTCTGCGGCACGCGCGCGAATCATTTGAAAGCATTGAAATCGGCAAAGTTCTTGCGGTCGCGCTCCCGCTCCTCGTAGCCCTTCAGCCGCGCATGTGCGCGGTCGGCATACGCCTTTGCCTCTTCTTCCGTGATCTCGCCCTCCGCGAGAAGCCAATCGACGTACCCCGTCTGCGCGCAGACGCCGTACTTTTGCCCCTCTTCGCCGCGGAAATGCGCGCACAGCCCCGCAAAGAAGCAGGCGACGTCGCCGAACAGCGTGAAGTGCGCGGCGTATTCCGCATCCTCTTCGAACAGGTCGGGATAGGTCAGGCTCTTTCCGCCGAAGCGCTCCAGCGAACTGAACAGCCCCGGGCGCACCGAAAAGCGGACAAAAGCGTCTTCGCCTGTCGCCGCACTGTCGGGAAGGGTGAACGGCTTGGGACCGATAAAGCTGAACCGCCCGAGAAATACGGCGGCGAGCGCGGGATAATAGCGCATCCCGCTCACGGCAAGAATACGGTCGAGCACGTCGTCCGCGTCCGAAAGCGCGAACAGCGAAAGCGAAACGGGCTTTGCGTTCTTGCCCGCATATGTCTTTTGTTCAAACACGGCGCCGCCCTGCCTGCGCGCGCGCAATGCCTGTGCGATCGCAAACCCTGCAAAGAAGGGGGAAAAGAGCACGAGCATCGCCGCCGAGAACAGGATGTCGAGCAGGCGCTTGGCAAAAAACCGATAGTTGAGCGCAAGGATCGCGAGCAGAAGCGCGATGTCCGCGACGACAAACAGCAGCATCCCCCACCACGTCTGCAAAAAAGCGGGCGCAGATGCAAGCAGATCAAACATTTTTCATTCTCCTCTCAGGGGCGCTCACTTAGCGTCCGCTTCTTTCTCCTCTTCCGTCTCTTCGCCCTCTTCATGCAGGGCGCACACCCGTTCGAGGAGACCCAGCACCGCTTCCTTGCCGAAGCGGGTCTCGGACGAGACGGCAATCACGTTTCCCTCGCCCGTGCGGAAGCCCGCCGCGACGCGGCGCACCGCTTCGCGCACGCGCGTCTTTGCGAGTTTGTCCGACTTGGTCGCAATGACGGTGAAGGGCGTCTGCGTGTAGTACAGGTAATCCGCCATCGTCTTGTCGTCCGCCGTCGGGTCGTGGCGGATGTCCGCGAGGAGCAGGACGTGCGACAGACCGCCGACCGCGAAGAAATCGTCGAGCAGGCGCGACCACTTGTCCTTTTCCGCCTTGGACACGCGCGCAAAGCCGTAACCGGGCAGGTCGGCGAGCACGAAGGCGCCGAAGTCGAAATAATTCACCAGCCGCGTGCGCCCCGGTTCTGCCGAGGTGCGCGCGAGTTTTTTTCGGTTGGCGAGCATGTTGATGAACGAGCTCTTGCCGACGTTGGATTTTCCGCAGACCGCGATCATCGGCTTGTCGGGATGCAGAAGCCCCCTGCGGTCGGCGGCGGAGGTGACGAAGGTCGCTTCTTTTACGATCATCTCTCGCCTCACAGTCCCACGATCGCGTTGCGGAACACTTCGTCCACCTCGCCCGCGGGCAGGAAGTTGAGTTCGCCGCGCACGTTGACGGGGATCTCCTCCACGTCCTTCTCGTTTTCGACGGGGATGATGATGTTGCGGATGCCCGCGCGGTGCGCCGCAAGCGCCTTCTCTTTGAGGCCGCCGATGGGAAGCACTTTTCCGCGCAGCGTGATCTCGCCCGTCATCGCGATGTCCTTGCGCACCGGCTTTTTGGAGAACGCCGAGAGGATCGCCGTCGCCATCGTGATGCCCGCGCTCGGGCCGTCCTTGGGCGTCGCGCCTTCGGGGACGTGGATGTGGATGTCCGTCTCCGCGAAGGTCTCGGCGGGGATGCCGTAGCGGTCGGCGTGCGCGCGGATGTAGCTGATGGCGGCGCGCGCCGATTCCTTCATCACGTCGCCCAGCTTGCCGGTGAGCAGGATCTCTCCCTTTCCGGGCATGGCGGAGACCTCGATGGTCAGCGTGGTGCCGCCCACGCTCGTCCATGCGAGCCCCGTCGCCGCGCCCACTTCGTTGCCGTCGAGGTGCGCGTAGTCCTTGTTGTATTTGCGGATGCCGAGGATGCCGTCGAGATTGGATGCGGTGACGACCTGTTTTTCCAGCGAAGCGTTCTCCGCGTAGCGCACCGCGATCTTGCGGCAGACGGAGCCGATCTGGCGCTCGAGATTGCGGACGCCCGCCTCCATCGTGTAACCCTCGATGATCGCGACGATCGCGTCGTCCTCGATCTCCAACAGCCCTTCTTTGAGCCCGTTCTCCTTCGCCTTTTTGGGGATGAGATAGCGCTTTGCGATCTCCTTTTTCTCGTCCAGCGTGTAGCCGTTGAGCTCGATGAGCTCCATGCGGTCGAGCAACGGCTGCGGGATGGTCTCCACCGTGTTCGCCGTCGTGATGAACAGCACCTTGGAAAGATCGTAAGGCACTTCGAGGAATCTGTCGCGGAAGGTGGAGTTCTGCTCGGGGTCGAGCACCTCGAGCAATGCGCTCGCGGGGTCGCCGCGCATGTCCGAAGAGACCTTGTCGATCTCGTCGAGCAGGAACACGGGGTTGATGCTGCCCGCCTGCTTCATGGCGTAGATGATGCGGCCGGGGATCGCGCCGACGTAGGTGCGGCGGTGACCGCGGATCTCCGCCTCGTCCTTGACGCCGCCCAGGCTCATGCGCACGAACTTTCTGCCCAGCGCGCGGGCGACCGATTTGGCGATGGACGTCTTGCCGACGCCCGGAGGCCCGACAAAACAGAGGATGGGCGCGTTCATGCTCTTGGTGAGCTGAAGCACGGCGAGGTATTCGGTGATGCGCGTCTTGACCTTTTCGAGGCCGTAATGGTCCTCATCCAGCATCTTCTGCGCTTCGGACAGATTCTCGGTGTCCTGCGTCTCCTCCGACCACGGCAGGTCGATCAGCCAGTCGAGGTAGTTGCGGATGACGGTGTATTCGGGGGAAGAAGGCGGCATCTTGTCCGTGCGCGCGATCTCCTTGAGCGCCTTCGCCTCGATCTCGGCGGGCATGTGCTTTTCCTTGATCTGCTTGGTCAGCGTCTCGCGCTCTTCCTCGTCGTCGCCGAGTTCGCTGTGGATCGCCTTGAGCTGTTCGCGCAGGAAGTATTCTTTCTGGTTCTTGTCGATGCTCTGGCGCACCGTCTGGCTGATCTTGCGCTCGAGTTTTGCGATCTCCAGCTCGTCGTTGAGACAGCGCTCGAAGATCTTGAGCTGGTCGACGACGTATGCAGCCTCGAGGATCTTCTGCTTCGCGTCCTCGCGGATGTGCAGAAAGCTCAGCGCGTTGGCGATGTATTCGAATGGATCGGTGAACTTTTCCAGCTTTGTCATCGCGTCCTTGGGAAAGCGCGGGTCAAAGCCCTGGATGTCGGCGAGGATGTCCTGCGCGGTGCGGAAATACGCCTCTTCGAGCACGGGATCGGCGTGCATGGGCGCAAGTTCCGCGACGTTGGCGTAAAAACACCCCTCCTCTTCGTAGATCTCCTCCGCGCGGGCGCGGTAAAGCCCCTCCACCGTCAGGCGGAGGTTGTTGGAGGGAAGTTTCCCGATCTGCAGGATGCGCACGACGGTGCCCACCTCGAACACGTCGGCGGGCGCGATCTCGTCCTTGTCCGCCTCTTTCTGGAGGCTGACGAACAGCTTCATATCGCGCTCGGAGGCATGCGAGACGGCATTGAGCGAGGGAAGCCTGCCCACATCGAACAGGCTTGTCGTATAGGGAAACGCCACTTTGCCGCGAAGCGCGACATAGGGCAGGTTGACGATTTTCTTTGTCTTGGGCATAAATCAGGTCCTTTGCCCGCTCTGCGGGCATTTGTTCATCTTCAAGTATATCACAATTGCGCGCATTTTACAAGCCTTTTCTTCAAATGACTGTTCCGCACGAAAAAAGCGCGCCGACCGAAGCCGACGCGCACGCATCATTTTGCCGAATTTTTGTTTTGGATATATTCGTCGATCGCCTCGGCGGCGGTCTTGCCCGCGCCCATCGCAAGGATGACGGTCGCGGCGCCCGTCACGGCGTCGCCGCCCGCGTACACCGCTTCGCGCGAAGTAAGCCCCTTCTCGTCCGCGATGATGCCGCCCCACTTCTGCGTGTCCAGCCCCGCGGTCGTGTTCTTGATCAGCGGGTTGGGCGAGGTGCCGATCGCCATGATCACGCAGTCGCAGTCGAGGGTGAAGGCGCTGTCCGGCTTTTCGACGGGGCGGCGCCTGCCGGATGCGTCCGGCTCGCCCAGCTCCATCTGCACGCAGGTCATGCCCGCGACCATGCCGTTCTCCCCTTCCAGGATCGCGGTCGGGTTGGTCAGCAGGCGGAAGACGATGCCCTCCTCCTTCGCGTGCTCCACTTCCTCCGCACGTGCGGGAAGTTCCGCCTCCGAACGGCGGTAGACGATGGAGACCTCCTCCGCGCCCAGGCGCTTCGCACAGCGCGCCGCGTCCATCGCGACGTTGCCGCCGCCCACGACCGCGACCTTCTTCGCGTGCAGGACGGGGGTGCGGGAGTCCTCTTTGTACGCCTTCATCAAATTTACGCGGGTCAGGAACTCGTTGGCGCTGTACACGCTCTTGAGGTTCTCGCCCGGGATGTTCATGAAACGGGGAAGCCCCGCGCCGCTGCCGACGAACACCGCCTCGAAGCCGTATTCGCCGAGGAGCTCGTCGATGGAGAGCACGCGGCCGATGACCATGTTGGTCTCGATGCGCACGCCCAGCCTGCGCAGGTTGTCCACCTCTTTCTGCACGATGGACTTGGGCAGACGGAATTCGGGGATGCCGTACACGAGCACGCCGCCCGCGAGGTGGAGCGCCTCGAAGACGTGCACCTCATAGCCGCGCTTGGCGAGATCGCCCGCGCAGGTCAGTCCCGCGGGGCCGCTGCCGACGACGGCGACTTTGTGTCCGTTCGGCTGTGCCTTTACGGGCAGATCGCAGCTGTTCGCGTTGTGCCAGTCGGCGACAAAGCGCTCGAGTCTTCCGATCGCGACGGGCTCGCCCTTGATGCCGCGCACGCACTTGCTCTCGCACTGCGTCTCCTGCGGGCACACCCTGCCGCATACCGCGGGCAGAGAGCTGGTCTGCTGGATGATCTGATAGGCCGCTTCGAATTCCCCTTCCGCGACCTTTGCGATGAAATCGGGGATATGGATCTTGACGGGGCAGCCGCCGATGCAGGGCTTGTTCTTGCAGTTGAGGCAGCGCTTCGCCTCGTCGATCGCCGTCTCGGCGGAATAGCCGAGCGCGACTTCGGAGAAGTTTTTGTTGCGCACTTCGGGCGCCTGCGAGGGCATCTCGTGCTTTTTCAAGGACATGTTTGCCATTTCACCTGACCTCCTTTTTAAAGAGGTTGCACGCCTCTTCGCGCTCTCTCTTTTCAAAATCCCTGTATGTGGAAGCGCGCTTCATGATCTCGTCGTAGTCCACTTCGTGCCCGTCGAAATCGGGGCCGTCCACGCAGGCGAACTTCGTCTTGCCCGCGACGGTCAGGCGGCAGCAGCCGCACATGCCCGTGCCGTCGATCATGATCGGGTTCATGCTCACCATCGTCTTGATGTTGTACTGTTTGGTCAGAAGGGAGACGAACTTCATCATGACGACGGGTCCGATCGCGATCACTTCGTCGTATTTTTCGCCGCTCTCGATGAGCGCTTTCAGCTCGTCGGTGACAAGCCCCTTCTCGCCGTAGCTCCCGTCGTCGGTGCGGATCTTGTACACGTCGGAAACCGCGCGGAACTCCTCTTCGAGGATGACGAGGTCTTTCGTGCGGAAGCCGACCACGCTGTGCACCTCTGCGCCCAGCGCGTGCAGCTTTTTCGCGACGGGATAGGCGATCGCACAGCCGACGCCGCCGCCGATGACGGCGACCTTTTTCAGCCCTTCGACGTGCGAGGGCTCTCCGAGGGGACCCACGAAGTCGCAGATGCAGTCTCCCTCTTCGAGATGGTTGAGCCGCTCGGTCGTGCCGCCCACGATCTGGAAGATGATGGTCACGGTGCCCCTTTCGCGGTCAAAATCCGCGACGGTGAGCGGGATGCGCTCCCCCTCCTCATCCACGCGCAGGATGATGAACTGCCCCGGCTCCGCCTTCTTTGCGACAAAAGGCGCCTCCACCTCCATCAGCGTGACGGTGGGATTGAGCTCTCTCTTTTTCAAAATCTTGTACATAACCTGTTTGTCCTTTCCGTAACTTGAATGTGTTGTCAGATACCCATATAGTATAATAAAATGCGCGATTTTTTTCAAGCGTTTTGCGCCTCTGCGCGGAAAATCGGGGCATTAAAAAAACTTATGCCCGCGCCGCCCTTCCCGCGCACGAAAAAAGGGACGGGTTCGACCCGCCCCTTTCGGCTCTTTGCGTTATTTCTCTTCCGCGCCGTCCGCATCCTGCGCGGGCGCCGCTTCGCCGTTTTCCGCTTCGGCGTCGGCATCGATTTCCTCCTCGATGTCCGCCGTGGACGGGGTCAGGCTGGTGATCGCCTTGTCCGCCGCCTCTTCCTCCTCTTTGCTCGGCTCCTTGGTGTTGGGGATGACGAGGTTGAGAAGGATGGCGACGACCGTCGCGATCGCGAGCGGGGAGATCTCCACGTCGCCGATCATGACTTTGTATGCCGTGTTGCCCGTGACGTCGCCGACCAGGCTCATCGCGCCCATGCCCAGGCCGATCGCGAGGGTGACGGAGACGACGATGAGGTTCTTGGTGTTGTTGAAGTCGACTTTGGAATCGACGAGGGTGCGCAGGCCGGAAGCGGAGATCATGCCGTACAGGATGATGGACGCGCCGCCGATGACCGCGGAGGGAATGGTCGCGAGGAAATCCGCGAACACAGTGAACATGCCGAAGATCACCGCGAGGATAGCCGCAAAGAAGATGTTGCGGGGATTGTAGTTCTTGGTGATCGCAAGCACCGCGGTATTCTCACCATAGGTGGTGTTGGCGGGGCCGCCCAGAAGGCCGCTGACCGCCGTCGCGATGCCGTCGCCCATGACCGTGCGGTGCAGGCCGGGATCGACCATGAAGTCCTTGCCGCAGACGGTGGAGTTGGCGTTGATGTCGCCGAGGTGCTCCATAAAGGTGACGATGGAAAGGGGCACGATCATGAGGATCGCGGAGACGAGCGTCGTACCGAAGGTGGACGACGCAAAACCTTTATAGAAGGAGAATTCTTCGCCCAGGTGCTGGAAGATGACGATGCGGGAGACGGAGAACGCCTGCGAGAAGTCGAAGTGGCTGAACACGCCGTTCTCCTGTATGATGTACTTGAGCAGGCTGCCGCCGGGCGCAAAGCTGATGCAGAAGGCATAGACGTAGCCGACGCCGAACCCGAGCAGGATGGGGATGACCTTGAGGAAGGACTTGGGCTTGGCATAGGCGTTGACGAGAACCATGGTCAGGGCGGTGACGATCGCCGTCGTCCACTCCTTCCACAGCGCGATGCTGTCGCCCGCCGCGCCGATGATGTTGCTTTGGAACGCCTTGGGCGCGAGGATCATGCCGATGATGAGAACGACGGGTCCGACCACGATCGCGGGGAAGAGCTTTTTGATCTTCTGCACGCCGACATACTTGATGACGATCGCGAAGATCACGTACACGAGGCCCGCGAGCACGAGGGAGACCGCGACCGCCGCGACCGCTTCCTGCCATTCCGCGCTGTATATATTTTTTTCTTTGCCGACAACCGCGATGAGCGCGGGAAGGAACGCGAAGCTGGAGCCGAGGAACACGGGCACCTTTTTCTGTGCAATGAAATAGAAGATGATGGTGCCGATGCCCGCGGCGATCAACGCCATCGCGATGCTCATGTTCGCGAGCAGCGGAACGGTGATGGTTGCACCGAGCATCGCAAACATGTGCTGGAAGCTCAACGCGGCGTCTTTCGCCGTGAGGGGCAATTGCCTGCTCTTTTCCATGGTAGTGAAGAATTCCTCCTAAGCATTTTTTCCATTGTACTATAACCGCGAAAAGAATGCAATTGTTTGCCGCACGTTTTTCACGTTTTCTTCACATTTTTTGCACGCGGCAGCAACAGCGCATAGCTGTGCAGGAGCAGTTTTTCCACCTCTTCGTCGGGCACGTCCGCATGCAGACGCACGGTGATCCAGTGCGTCTTGTTCATGTGGTACGCGGGAAGGATCCCATTATACGTCTCCCGCAGAAGGCGGGAGAGCACGGGATCGCATTTGAGGTCGAGGCAGCGCTCCGTCCCTTCCCCTTCGCCGAAATAGCGGCGGGGCACGGAGAGGAGGATGCCGAACCATTTTCCGCCCGCGCCGAGGCGGAACACCGCCGTCTCGAAGTCCTGCGCAAACGGGTAGTCGCACACCGCGCCGCCGAAAGAGGCGGCTATCTCTTTTACTCTATTTTCGTCCATGTCTCCATTTTACCGCATTTTACCGATTTTTTCAATACCTTTGTGCGATCGGCGTTTTATTCGACAGATGCGGCGTTTTAGTCGAAGATGAATTATTTGACGCGCAAGCGTTGCAAAACGGACGGATTTGTGATACAATGGAAACAGATCCAAGCCATAGATAAGGAGGAACAAAATGGCAAAAAAGAAAAAAAGTCTCAACTACATCGTAGTGGGCGCCCTTGCGCTCCTGTTCGGCATCGCGGCGTTCTGCATGATCTTTCTGCCTGCTGTGACCTACACGGGCAAACTCGGGCTGACCGAATTCACGCTGAAAGGTACCCAGCTCGCATTCGGCGACAAGCTGGAAAATTTTGATGTCGAAACGCTGACCTTCAACATCATGACGCTGCTTGCGTTCGTTCTTCCCCTCGCGGGCGGCGTGGTCGCGCTGATCACAAAAAACGGACTGATCTCTAAGATCGTCTCCGTTGCCCTTTTCGTCGTCGGCGCAGCTTTCCTGTTCAGCACAACGGGCTTTACCGCGATCAGTATGACGCAGGAGACCAAAGACGCGCTCCTGGTCATCTACAACGAGTCGCTTGCCATCGGACCCATCCTCGGCGGCGTGTTTGCGATCATTGGCGCGGCGATCTGCTTCTTCAAGGGCACCATCGCAAAATTCTGCGCACGTTTCGTCTGATACGAAAAGAAAAAATCTCGGACCGCCGCAAAGGCGGTCCGATTTTTTTTGCGCAAAAAGCGCCGCCCTGCAGGTCTGCAAGAAAACGCCTGCGCTGGGCAGAGATCTTTTAAAAATGCGCGGGGGCGCGGCGAATATCGCCGCGCCCCCGCGCATTTTTTCCTTCGCACGCGTGATCGCCTGCCTTCCGTCAGACGATCACGCCGCCGCCGATACAGCGCTCTCCCTCGTAAAAGACCGCATACTGCCCCGGCGTGACGGCGCGCTGCGGGCGGTCGAACAGCACCTGCGCGCGGTCCCCTTCCAGCCGTACGCGCACGCCTTGCTCGCTCTGGCGGTAGCGGAATTTCGCCGTGCAGGAAAACTCCTCCTGCGCGGGCCGTTCGGGGATCCAGTTGAGCCCCTCGACGAGGCATTCCTCGGTATAGAGCGGGCTCTCGTCGCCGTGTGAGACCCAGAGCACGTTTTCGGAAAGGTCCTTGCGGACGACGAACCAGCGTCCGTCCGTCTCGTCCCCCTTCTGTCCGCCGATGCCGAGCCCCTTGCGCTGGCCGAGGGTGTAGTACATCAGCCCCATGTGTTCGCCGAGGTCGCGCCCGTCCAGCGCGCGGATGCGGCCGGGCCTTGCGGGAAGATAGCCGCGCAGGAAATTGCGGAAATTGCGCTCGCCGATGAAACAGATACCCGTGCTGTCCTTTTTCTTCGCCGTGGAAAGGCCGTATTTTTCGGCGATCTCGCGGACCTGCGGTTTTTTCAGCTTTCCGAGCGGGAACAGCACCCCCTCGAACTGCGGCTGTGTGACCTGGTTGAGAAAATAGGTCTGATCCTTGCCCGCATCCGCCGCTTTGAGAAGATAGTGCCTTCCTCCCTCGTGCAGGATGTCGCAGTAGTGCCCCGTCGCGATGTAATCTGCGCCCAGCGCGAGCGCATGGTCGCGGAAGGGGCCGAACTTGATCTCGCGGTTGCACAGCACGTCGGGATTGGGCGTGCGCCCCGCCTCGTATTCGCGCAGGAAATGCGCAAAAACGCGCTCGTAGTACTCCTTGGAAAAGTTGACGGTGTAATACGGGATGCCGATGCGGTTGCAGACGCGGCGCACGTCTTCATAGTCCGCCTCCGCCGTGCAACAGCCGTTTTCGCCTTCCTCTTCCCAGTTGACCATATACAGTCCGATGACGTCGTATCCCTGTTCTTTGAGCAGGAGCGCGGCGACCGAACTGTCCACCCCGCCGCTCATGCCCACCACAACCGTCTTTCCCATGGCTGCTCCCCGAAACGTTTTTTCTTACACCCTATTATACAGTCGGGCGCGGAAGATGTCAAATGAAAGCACCTTTATCGCGCAGAAAGGGGCACGCCTCCCGCGGGAGGCGCGCCCCTTTTGTACCGTCATAGATTCAGTCTTTGAGATGAGACAGGAAGTTGAGCGCACATTCCACGCACCCGTCCACGCCGACGAGGGAGCTGTCCATGCACAGGTGATGGTTCTCCGCCATGCCCCATTTCTGGTCGGTGTAGTACTCGTAGTATTTCTTGCGCTTGCGGTCGGTCGCCTTGACGTGGTCCTCCATCTTCTCAGGGGGAACGCCCGTCTCCATCGCGTTCTTGCGCGCGACGCGCGCGGCGAGCGGCGCATGGACGTAGATCTTGACGCTGTCCTCCACGATGACGTCCGAACACCTGCCGATGATCACGCACGGCCCGTCGGATGCGAGCCGTTTGATCAGATTGGACTGCGCGATGTAGATCTGGTCGGTCATCGGCATCTGATAATAGGAATACAACGTGCGGGAGAAAAGCCCGGGCGCGCTCTCCTCATAGTGGCGCATGAAGTCGGCGGAAAGGTTGCTGTCCTCCGCCGCCATCGAGATGAGATCCTTGTCGTAAAACGGGATGTTGAGCGCGTGCGCGAGCTTGATGCCGAACTCCCTGCCGCCGCTGCCGAACTGCCTGCTGACCGTGATGACTTTGTTCATTTTCCCCTCCTCGCCGCGACGGTGCGCGGACCTTTCTTTCCTTCTTCTATTTTACAAAACCGCCGCGCGTTTGTCAATACTTGCAAAAAAATTCGCCCGAAAAAACAAACGGCGGCGCCCCGAAAAGAGCGCCGCGCGTCGTTCGTGCAGTTTATTTTGCGTCCACGAAGCGGAGCACCTCTTCGTAGAGCTTGTCCTTGTCTGCGACCGCGGTGAAGCGCACCGCCTTGTCGCGCAGCTTGGAAAGGCTCGCGGGGACCTTCATCGCCGTCGCGATGTTCAGGTGCTTGATCGCCTTGAAGCTGTCTTTGATGTCGTTACCCGTGATCGCGTACATGACGTCCTGCGGGAACTTGTACGGGCTCGCCGTGGAGACGACCACCATCGGCGCGTCGTCCTTCTTGTTCTCCGCCATGTAGTTGCTCGCCGCGTACATCGCGCATGCGGTGTGCGTGTCCATCGGGTACTGGTATTCCTCGAAAAATTCGTAGATGGTCTCCACAGTCTCGTCCTCGCCGCAGAAGTCGGCATAGAACAGGTCGCGGATCGCCTCTTTCTCCTCGTCGTAGATCTCGTACACCCCTTCGTTCGCGAGCTTTTCCATGCGGATCTTCACGCGGACGGCGTTGCGGTCGGCAAGCTCGAACAGGAGCCGCTCGAGGTTGCTCGAGATGAGGATGTCCATCGAGGGAGACATCGTCTTGAAGAACTCGCGGCGCTTGTCGTAGACGCCCGTGCGGATGAAATCGGTGAGGATGTTGTTTTTGTTGGAGGCGCAGACCAGCTTTCCGACGGGAAGCCCCATCCGCTTTGCGTAATACGCCGCGAGGATGTTGCCGAAGTTGCCCGTCGGCACCGCGAAGTTGACCTTGTCCCCCATCTTGATCTGATCGGAAGAGACGAGATCGAGATACGCCGAAAAATAATAGGCGATCTGCGGCGCGAGGCGGCCGAAGTTGATGGAGTTCGCCGAGCTGAGGATGATCCCGCGGGAGAGAAGCTCCTCTTTATAGCGGTCGCCCGTGAAGATGGTCTTGACCGCGGACTGGCAGTCGTCGAAGTTGGAGCGGACGGCAACGACGTTGACGTTGTTCCCCTCCTGCGTCGACATCTGCAGTTTCTGCATCTTGGACACGCCTTCGTTGGGATAGAACACCATGATCTTGATGCCCTTCGCGTCCTTGAAGCCCTCCAGCGCCGCCTTGCCCGTGTCGCCGCTGGTCGCGACGAGGATGAGAACCTCTTCCTTGATCCCGCACAGATCGCAGCCCTCGCGGAGCAGGAAGGGAAGAAGGGTCAGCGCCATGTCCTTGAAGGCGCACGTCGGGCCGTGGAAGAGCTCGAGCATGTAAAGGGAAGAATCGATCTTGACCAGCGGCGCGGCATCCCCGCCCTCGAACTGGGCATATGCCTTTTCGCACGCCGCCTTGAGCCTGTCATAGTCGTATTCGTCGAGATATTTGTGAAGGACTGCCGCGGCGCGCTCCGCGTAGCTCATCCCGAGCATCTCTTCAAGTTCCTGTTCGGAGACCTGCGGAAAACTCTCGGGAACGAAAAGCCCGCCGTCCCCCGCGATGCCGTGTGCGATCGCCTGTGCGCCCGTGGCGCTCTCTCCCCCTCGCGTGCTGATAAATTTCATAAGACTCACCTATTTTTGCTGTCGATTTTTTGCTGTCGATATTGCGCCCGCAGAACGGGCAAACGCCGCGGATCGCTCCACGGCAAAATAAGGCGCGCCCGCCGCGGGGCGGGGTGCGCCTTGTTTGCTTTGTCCGCCGTCCCTGCGGACGGCTCCGCCTGTTACAGGTATTTTGCGATGAAGTCGGGAAGATCCTCTTTCGCGCTGCTGACGGTGACGTAGACGGTCAGGTTGTTCTCTTCGGACAGACGCTCGAGCATGTAATAGAACGCCGCCATGTCCTTGAGCTCCTTGCCCGCGATGCGCGCCGCGCCGTCGATGAACAGGAACTCGTTGTCGTTATTCGCCGCGACGACGCCCTTCACAAAGCCGCAGAACGCCTCTTCGCCTGCGACCTTATAATCGGTGGTGTCGATCACGCGGATGTCTCGGTGAAGGTCGTACATATAGCGCTTCGTGTTGGTAAGAAAGATCAGGTGCCCTTTGGCGCAGGGAACTTTGCTGTTTGCCTCGTCGATGATGATCTTCGTCTTGCCTGTGCCTTTGGGTCCGCAGATAATTTTGATCATTATAACCTCCATCAAAAAGATCTTATTTGGTTAGTTCTATTTTAAACCATTTCCGCGTCACTTTCAATACCTTTTTGAAAAAAGATTGAAAAAATTTTGCGTACGTTCCGCGTTTTGCTCACTTGAGCCTGCCGAACGCGACAAATTCGCGGTGTTTGTCCCTGTCGATCTGGCGGATCATGTTGTCCAGCTCGTCGTCGCCCCAGATGCTGTTCCTGCCCGCCGCGTACTCCGCGTCGATGATCTCCTTCATCTTCACGACCAGCCCGTCGCGCTTGTCGATCTTGTGGTCGTCGGGGAGGAAATAGTAATCGTTGATCCAATAGGCGATGCCCGCCAGCCCGCTCGCATTGTTTATCGAGACGCGCGCGGGACGGTTGAGGATCTTCGCGGTGTCGAAGATGTTGTAGATCTCGGGATCTTTGAGCATGCCGTCCGCGTGGATGCCCGCGCGGGTCGCGTTGAACGCGCGCCCGACAAAGGGAGTGGTCGGCGGGATTATGTAGCCGAGTTCCTCTTCAAAGTAACGAGCGATGTCGGTGATCGCGGTGAAGTCCATGCCGTCGTCGGTGCCGCGCAGGGAGGCGTACTCGACCGCCATCGCCTCGAGCGGACAATTGCCCGTGCGCTCGCCGATGCCGAGCAGCGAGCAGTTGACAGAGCTCGCGCCGTACAGCCACGCCGTCGTCGCGTTGGTGACGACCTTGTAGAAGTCATTGTGACCGTGCCATTCGAGCATGGAACTGGGGACCTCCGCATGGTGGTGCAGGCCGTAGACGATGCCCTGCACGCTGCGGGGAACGCTGGTGCCGGGGTAGTTGACGCCGAAGCCCATCGTGTCGCACATGCGCACCTTGATGGGAATGCCGCTCTCGCGCGAGAGCTTCATCAGCTCGTTGGCAAAGGGCACGACAAATCCGTAAAAGTCCGCGCGGGTGATGTCCTCGAAGTGGCAGCGCGGCTTGATGCCGTAAGAGAGCGCGCTCTTGACGATGCCGAGGTATTTGTCCATCGCCTGCGAGCGGGTCAAGTTCATCTTTTTGAAGATGTGGTAGTCCGAACAGCTGACGAGGATGCCCGTCTCGGCGACGCCCGCCTGTTTGACCAGCTCGAAGTCCTTTTCGTTCGCGCGGATCCAGGTCGTGATCTCGGGGAAAGGCAGGCCGAGGTTCTGGCACTCCTCGAGCGCCTTGCGGTCCTTTTCGCTGTACAGGAAGAACTCGCTTTGGCGGATGATGCCCTTTTTGCCGCCCAGTCGCGCCATCAGTTTGTAGATGTCTACGATCTGCTTGACGGTGAAGGGCGAGGTGGACTGCTGTCCGTCGCGGAAGGTCGTGTCCGTGATCCAGATCTCGCTCGGCATGTCCATGGGAACATGGCGGTAGTTGAACACGACTTTGGGGATCTCGTCATAAGGATACAGGTCGCGGAAGAGCTCGGGCTCCTTCACGTCCTGCAACTCATAATGATATTTATCTTCTTCGAGAAGATTTCTGCTCTTGTCGAAATAGATCACTCTTAAAAGACCTCCTTGACAAACTCCTCGATGCGGTCAAGTCCGAGGGCGATGTCCTCTTTGGAAATGGCGTAAGACAGGCGCACGCACTCGTCGTCGCCGAACGCGACGCCGGGGACGACCGCGACGCCCTTTTCGAGGAGCATGTCCGCGACATCGAGAGAGCCCGTGATCTTGCGGCCGTTGAAGCGCTTGCCGTACAGTTTGTCGACGACGAGCATGATGTAGAAAGCGCCGTCCGGCTCGATGCAGTCAAGCCCGTCGATGGAGCGGATGCGCTCGATCATGAACTTTCTGCGGTCGTTGAAGATCTCGCGCATCTTGTCGAGTTCCTCTTCGCTGCCTTCGAGCGCCGCGAGCGCCGCGTACTGCGAGACGCTTGCGGGGTTGGAGGTCGCGTGGCTCTGGAAAGAGTCGATCGCCTTGGCGACTTCCTTGGGCGCCGCCAGCCAGCCGATGCGCCAGCCCGTCATTGCGTAGGTCTTGGAGACACCGTTGATGATGACGGTCTTTTCCTTGAGCTTGTCGCTGACCTGCGCCATCGAAAAATGCTTTACGCCGTCGTAGATGAGCTTGGAATAGATCTCGTCGGAGAGCACCCAGATGCCCGCCTCCTCGACCACCGCGGCGAGCGCGCGGATCTCCTCTTCGGTGTAGACCGCGCCCGTGGGGTTGGAAGGCGAGTTGAAGACAAGCAGTTTCGTGCGCGGGGTGATCGCCTTTCTGAGATCTTCCGCGTTGATCTTGAAATGGTTTTCTTTATGCCCTTCGACAAAAACGCTCTTGCCGCCGCAGACCTTGACCACTTCGGGATAGGTCAGCCAGTACGGCGCCGGGATGATGACCTCGTCCCCTTCCTCCACGAGCACGAACATCGCGTTGAAGATGGAGTGCTTTGCGCCCGAAGAGACGATGATCTGCGAGGGATCGTAGTCCAGACCCTGCTCCTCTTTGAACTTCTCGGCGATCTTCTTGCGCAGGGCGGGAATGCCGGACGAGGGCGTGTACTTGGTGCAGCCGTTGTCGAGCGCTTCCTTCGCCGCCTCGATGATGTGGCGGGGCGTGTTGAAGTCGGGCTCGCCCGCGCCGAAGCCGATGACGGATTTGCCCTCCGCCTTCATCGCCTTCGCCTTTGCGGTGATGGCAAGCGTGAGAGAGGGTGAAATGGAAGAGATCCTGTTCGTGATGCTCATATTCTTCTACCTCGTAAAAAAATTCTTTCGGTTGGATTGGATCATTCCGCCTCTTCGGAGGAAAGCTGTGCTTCTCTGTCCGCTATGGCGAGGCTCTCGAGCATGCCGCCGATGTCCCCGAGCATGAAGCTGTCCAGAGAGTAGAGCGTCAGTCCGATGCGATGATCGGTGACGCGGTTTTGCGGGAAGTTATAGGTACGGATGCGCTCGCTGCGGTCGCCCGTGCCGATCTGGCTCTTGCGGTTCTGCGCGTAGTCGCTCTGATACTTGCTGTTGTAAAAGTCATACAGTCTGCTGCGCAGGACCTTCATCGCCTTTTCGCGGTTCTTGATCTGCGAGCGCTCGTCCTGACAGGTGACGACGATGCCCGTGGGAAGATGCGTGATGCGGATACAGCTCTCCGTCTTGTTGATGTGCTGTCCGCCCGCCCCGCCCGAGCGGTAAGTGTCGATCTTCAGGTCCTTTTCGTTGATCTGCACGTCCACGTCCTCGGGTTCGGGCAGCACCGCGACGGTCACTGTCGAGGTGTGTACCCTGCCCTGCGACTCCGTTTCGGGCACACGCTGGACGCGGTGCACGCCGCTCTCGTACTTGAGCTTGCTGTACACTCCCTTCCCCGAGACGGTAAAGACGACCTCTTTCATGCCGCCAAGCTCGGTCTCGTTCGCGTCGATGATCTCCGTCTTCCAGCGCATCGATTCGGCGTAGTGGCAGTACATCCTGTACAGGTCTGCGGCAAACAGGTTGGCTTCGTCGCCGCCCGCGCCGCCGCGGATCTCCATGACGACGCTGCGGTCGTCGTTTTTATCCTTGGGCAGAAGCAGGATGCGCAGATCGGTGACGATCGCGGCCAGCCGCTCCTTGCAGGCATAGCCTTCGTCGGCGAGAAGCTGCTTCATCTCGCGGTCTTCTTCCGTCTCTGCGGCGGCGAACGCCTCGTTCATCTCCCGCTCCGTCTTTTTGTATTCGAGATATTTTTCCGCGGTCTCGGCGAGGTCCGCATGCTCCTTTGCGCACTGTGTCCAGCGCTCGGGCTGCGCGATCACGTCGGGATCCGCCATCTCCCCGCTCAGCCGTTCATAGCGCGCGAGGATGTCATCCAGTTTTTTGAACATGTCCTTCTCCCCTTTTGCGCCCGCAGGCCGCGATCACAGGACGGCGCGCACGAAGCGCTCCACGTCATTGTAATCGCGCGAGATGATGGTGTAGTCGAATTTGGAGAACAGCCGCACGATCTCCTGCGCCTGTCCTTCTCCGCACTCCATGAGCAGGGTGCCTCCGCGCACGAGGTGCTTGGGCGCCTCTTTTGCGAGCCGCCTGTAAAAGTCCAGCCCGTCCTCGCCGCCGTCCAGCGCGCCCACAGGCTCGAAGTCGCGCACTTCGCGCGCGAGCCCCGCGATGTCGCCGCGGCGGATGTAAGGCGGATTGCAGACGATGAGGTTGAACTTGCCGCGCACGTTCAGGAGCAGGTCGCTCTTCACGAACTTGATTTCCGCCCCGTTCGCGCGCGCGTTTTCCGCGGCGAGCGCGAGCGCGTCCTCGCTGATGTCCGCCGCCGTGACGGTGACGTTCTTTGCCGCCGCGCCCTTGCTCACGGCGACGGCAATGCAGCCGCTGCCCGTGCACAGGTCGAGGACCTTGTCCCCTTCCTCCGCGCTGCGGATCGCGGCCTCCGCGAGCAGCTCGGTCTCGGGGCGGGGGATGAGCACGCGCTCGTCCACCTTTATCTCATAGCCGTAGAAGTTCGTGTTTCCGAAGATGTACCACAGCGGCCTGCCCGTGAGGCGTTCCGCCGCGATCGCGTCCAGCGCGCGCACCTTCCCGGGCGCGAGCATGACTTCCGATCCGTCCAGCTCGCTGCGCGCGATGCCCGTGCCGACGGAGACCAGCCACTCGGCGTCGCTCTCGTCGATGCCGTTCTCCGCAAACAGCGTCCGAAGCTCCTGCGTGTAGCGGTGCACCGTTTTCGATACGACGAAATCCGTCTCGGGGACGGATTCGTCCGCGTCCATCTCCTGCACCTTTTTGAACGCCGCGATGGCGACCTCGAGCATGTCGTCGGTCGGCTCGCGCGTGGTCAGCCTCTGCAGGGCGAAGCCGGGCGCCTTGATCGGGAGCAGGATCTTGCTCTGCGACTTGGCGAGAAGTTTGAGCACTTCATAGGAAAGCCCCGCGACGACGGGGAAGAACAGGATCTTCACCGTGAACTGGATGAAGAAGTTGGCGACGTCGTTGTAGCGGAAGATATTGAGGTATTCGTCGCACACCCAGTTGACGACGGAAAAGACGAGGATGCTGACCGCCATCACGAGAAACAAAAAAGTCGTACCGCAGCGGTCGTGGATGCGCGAACAGGTCTTTGCGTTTTCGGGGGTGAGTTCCAGCCCCTTCTCATAACAGGTGATGGTCTTGTGCTCGGCGCCGTGGTACATGAACACGCGGCGGATGTCGCGCATCGCGGTGATCGCGACGATGTAGAGCAGGAACACGGCGAGGCGGAACCCGCCCTGCGCCAGGTTGTAGCCGATGGAGTATTTCAGATCGTCGGGGAAGATCCAGTCGCAGAGGAACATGGGAAGCGCGACGAACAGCGCGACCGCAAGCGCGATGCCGAGGATGGTCGCAAGCACGGTGACGATGCCCGTGAGGTTGAGGTGCAGTTTCTTTTCGCACCACTTCTCGAAGCGGGAGGGTTCGCCCGCGTCGCCGTAGACTTCCGCACTGCGCATGAGGATCTTGGAGCCCGTGACGAGCGAAGCGACAAAGCTGACCACGCCGCGCACGATGGGGATGTGCGTGGCGATGCGCATGCCGAGCGACGGATGAAGGCGGCGGCTCTCTACCTGGATGTTGCCCTCGGGGTCGCGCACCGCCGTCGCGTAACACGTCTTTCCGCGCATCATCACCCCTTCGAGCACCGCCTGTCCGCCGATGGAACAGCGGCCCGCCTTTTTCTGTTTTTTCTCTTTTTTCTCGTTTTTGCTCATATTCTGAAAATTTCCCGTTGCGGCGATGCCGCCGCCCAATAAAGAAAAATCAGCCCCAAGCAACACTTAGAGCTGAAACAATACTTAAATACCGTATCTTTTTTTGAACTTGTCGACTCTGCCGCCTGTATCTACGAGTTTTTGTCTTCCGGTGAAAAAGGGATGGCACTTGCTGCAGATATCCACTTTGAGCGTATCTCCTTTTTTAGTCGTACCGGTTTTGAAGGTCGCACCGCACGCGCAGGTGACAGTGACCTCGTGATAATCGGGATGTATATCGGGTTTCATCGTTTCACCTCTCTGCTCAGATTTCTTTCATTAAGATGCTGACTCATTATATATTATTTTCTTGCGCAAGTCAAACAGAATTGACCCGCTTTTCAAAATTTTTTCTTTTTGACGCGATCGGACAAAAATTTTTTGCTTTTTTGCGCCCGCCGCGCCCGCAAGGGCGGATTTTTGTCCGTTTTTGCTTGCAAATTCGCAAACATTGCTTTATAATGAAAGCCGATCAAATCATCAAGAGGGAACTATGAAATTCTGGAAGATCCTCTCCCCAAAGGTCCTTTCGACGGAGGAGAGACCCGACAAACTCACGAGCGAGACGCAGGCAAAAGTCAAGGTCACGCAGGTGCTCTTCACCGACGAAGAAGTGCGCGCCTACCTCGGCACGCTCAAGCCGAAGTACCCCGTCATTCCTGGGCGGTTTGCCGTCGGCATCGTCAGCGAGGCGGGCGCGGACTGTGTAAAAGTCAGCAAAAACGACCGCGTGTACCTGCATGACGTGATCACCTGCGGCAAGTGCGAGGCTTGCGCGAACGGAAAGGAGGACCTCTGCACGGACAGCACCGTCGCGGGCGTCAACGGCGAAGGTTTTTTGCGCGACTTTGTCGTCGCGGAGGAAGCGCAGCTCTCTCCCCTTCCCGCATCCGTCTCCGACGACGAGGCGCTGTTCATCGGCGCGATCGCCCTCTGCGAGGAGATCATCGAGCGGCTGAACGTGCACAAGGGACTGCATGTCGCCGTCTTCGGCGCGAACATCGTCGGGAATATCCTCAGCCAGCTCCTCATCTACCACAAGGCGGTGCCCATCCTCATCGACGAGGACGAAAGCCTGCTTTCCACTGCGGCGGCGTGCGGGATCTATTACACCGTCAAAGCGGATTCCTCTCTCACCGAAAACATCACCCGCATCACGGGCGGACGCATGGCATCGGGAAGCGCATACCTCTCGTTCAGCGGCATGCCCGCCGATCTGCCCTTCGCGATCACAAAGGCGGGCGGGTGCGTCGTCTATGCGGGGCTTTCCTTCCCCGAAACGAGCGCACAGCTCAAACTCGCGATGGACAAACGACTTTTACTGACCGCCGTCACCAACGACTACTCCAACATCTCCGCGGCGATCAACCTTCTCGTCAACAAGGCGATCAACTTTGCACCATTTGCTTTCAAAAAATATCCCGTCTCTGAAATCGAAAAGCTGTTTGCGCTGGCCGCGTCCGATGCGGAAAAGAACGCGCGCACGCGGATCGGTATTATAAACCTGCTCTGACGCACATAAGGAGAACACATTGCGAAAGATCAAACGACTGCTGACGAGCAAATTTTTGCTCGTTTGCTTTTTACTCCTTCTGGAGCTTTCCATTTTCCCCACGGGGATCATCCTGCTCTATGTGTATGTCCCGAAAGCGAGCTACTTCATCGGGCTTATTTTCTCCGCCATAAACGTCATCCTCGTCCTGCACGTCATCAATTCGGAGATGAATGCGGACTACAAGATCGCATGGCTCGTGCCCATCCTGTTGCTCCCGCCCTTCGGGTGCCTGCTCTACGTCGCGCTGCGCAGGAGGCCCTCCCCTCGCCGAAAGCTGAAAAAACTTCTCAGCCGCTTCAAGGGGATGAACTGCCTCTACACGCAGGATCTGTCCGCGTTCGAAAAGTACCGCGCGCGGAGCGCCTTTGCGGAGCAATGCGCCAAACACCTCAGCGCGGAGGGGCTCATGGCCGCTTCCGACTGCGTCGAATGCACCTATTTGCCCACGGGGGAGGCTTACCGCGACAAACTGTGCGAGGAGCTCGAACGCGCAGAGAAATTTATCTTCCTCGAATACTTCATCATTCAGCCCGGCACCTTCTGGGACGGCGTCCTCGAGATCTTAAAACGCAAGGTAAAAGAGGGCGTGGACGTGCGCGTCATCTATGACGACATCGGCTCCATGTTCAAAGTGCCGGACGATTACGAACAGCAGCTTGAAAAGGAAGGCATCGCCTGCCTCTGCTTCAACAAGTTCCGCGCCGTACTCGATATCGCGCAGAACAACCGCACCCACCGCAAGATCGCCGTCATCGACGGAGAAGTCGCCTTCACGGGCGGCGTGAACCTCGCCGACGAATACATCAACGAGACGCATCCGTTCGGGCATTGGAAGGACACGGGCGTCTATATCCGCGGGCGCGCGGCACAGAATTTTACCGCGCTCTTTTTACAGCTGTGGGCGATCAAGTGCGGCGACGACGACTACGATAAATTTCTCTCGGACAGTCCTGCGGGCGACACCCTCTGCATCCCATTCGGGGATTCCCCCTTCGACGGCGACCGCAATATCTGCGAGGACCTGTACCTGCGCATCATCTACAACGCAAAGAAATACGTCTATATCAACACCCCCTATCTCATCCCCGACGGCGAGATGCAGCGCGCGCTCATCACCGCCGCGCGCTCGGGCGTGGATGTGCGCATCGCCATCCCCGCCGTGCCGGACAAACGGTACGTCTATGCGGTCACCAAGGCGTTCAGCTCTCAGCTCGTGCGCAAGGGCATCAAAGTTTACCGCTACAAACCCGGATTTCTGCACGCAAAAAGCATTGTCAGCGACGGCGAGCAATGCATAATCGGCACCACGAACATGGATTTCCGCAGTTTCTATCTGCATTACGAGTGCAACGCCCTCTTCTTCGACGAGAAGATGAGCACCGCGCTCGAAAAGGATTTCCTCGAGACGTGTGAAGAGAGCGAACTCATCCGCAAAGAAGACATCCGCACCTCCCTGTTCAGCCTGCTCTACCGCTCGGTGCTGCGATTCTTCGCGCCCATGATGTGATACGACCCATACAAAAGGGAAACAGACCATGATAAAACTCGTCGCAAGCGACCTCGACGGCACGCTCCTCGCGCCCGACGGCTCGCTTCCCGAAGGGATCTTTCAAGCGATCCGCAAACTGCATACGAAAGGGATCGCCTTCGTCCCCGCGAGCGGCAGACAGCTCGCCGCACTCGAGCAGATGTTCGGGCCTGTGCTCGACGACATCCTCCTGCTAGCCGAAAACGGCGCGATCGTCTCGCACGGCAGACAGCTCCTCTACTGCGAAGGCATTCCGCGGGAGGACGTCTTTACCGCCCTGCGCGCGGCAGAAAAGATCCCTAGCACCTATCCCCTGCTTTGCACCCCCGAATGCGCCTATTACGAGCGCGGAGACGAGACCTTCCTCTCCTATGTGAAGGCGTCTTACGTCTGCAACGCGCAGGCCTCGCTCGATCGCATCGCACAGAGCGAAACGGTGTGCAAGATCGCCGTTTTTGACGCGCTCGGACCGGAGAACAACGCAATGAAGAAACTGCCGCAGGCGCTTACGCACCTGCGCGTCATTCAGTCGGGCGGGGATTGGCTGGACATCTCCGCAAAGACGACGGACAAGGGCCGCGCCATGCGATTTATCCAAAAGCGGCTCAGTCTTTCTCCCGAAGAGTGCGCGGCGTTCGGCGATCACATGAACGACTACGAAATGCTGCTCGCCTGCGGACATTCGTATGTGACGGAAAACGGATATCCGCCCCTGCGCAGCGCCATCGGCCGCACCATCCCCTCCAATGCAGAAAACGGCGTCCTGCAGGCGCTGCACGCCATCGCGGACGGACGTCTGCCGTAAAAAAACAAAGCCGCGGCGCAAAGCTTTGCGCCGCGGCTTTTCCGCACAAAAGCGCCCTCCCGCAGTCCCGCGGGAAGGCGCTTTTTTCTGTTGTGCGATATTTACTGGTTGTTGCGGCGGCGGACTTCCGCGTTTTCCGCGAGCGTGCGCATGTAGTTCATGTCGGAGACGAGCGCGGCGCTCGTCGCGTTCGCCTTGGCCTGCAGGGCGTTCTGCACGTTGATGGACGACGCAAGGCCCGCCATGGAGGAATTGATCTGCCTGGACATCCCGTCGATGGAAGAGGACAGTTCGCCAATCCTGCGCGACTGCTCCTCTGCGGTCTGAGCCTTTGGGAAAACGATCGGACAAGAAGGATGCGCGCCGTAAAGATCGGTGCGCGTATTGAAAATTTTGCATGATCATCGATCGGATTTTTGGGGATAATGCAACCCAAAATGTACCATCCGGCACCGATCGAAGAGTTTGGTCGCACAAGAAAACTTCCAATGCTTATTGCCGCATCCGAATCGCTTTCCTCGCCTTTCGTCGCCTTTCGCTTCCTGCCTTCGCGGATCGCCTGCAATGCTTTGCGGCAGGTCGGAACGACCTGCCGCAATTTTGTCATCTGCAATAAGCTGTTAAGATTTTCTAATGACAGGAGACTTACTTTTTCCGAAAAAATTATTCTGTCCGTTCGGGTAAAAGGCACTTCCTTTCGGCGAAATTTACTCCTTTTCGCCCGATTTCTTTCTGCGCAATGCGACGGCGATGACTGCAACGCCCCAAGCGACGATTCCTGCCCCGACGACGCAGTCGGCAATGATAAGCCCTATTTTCCAGTATGCCATCGCATAGCGATAGTTAAAGCTGTTGATCATGTTGCTGTTTACCGTCGTGTAGAGCACGTTTTTCGCCGCTTGGCGCAGCACCGTGACGTCCGCAGCCGAGCCGCTGTCGTAGTCGCTCCACATACGCGCGCGGTTGGAACAAAGATTGAGGTCTCCGCCCGCATAGATCATCTGTTTCGGGTCCATGTAGGAGCTGTTTTCGTTGTAATCGGAAATCACCGTTCCCACGAACCCCCACTCGCCGCGAAGGATCTCCGTCAGCAGGCGATAGTCTCCGCCCGTCCAGCGCGTGCCGATGCGGTTGAACGAACTCATCATTGCACGCGTTTTGCCGATCTTCACTGTCATTTCAAAGGGACGCAGGTACAGTTCCCGCATTGCCTGCTCCGTCACCCAGGAACATCCGCCGTTTCGGTGTGTTTCCTGTTCGTTGACGGCAAAATGCTTTACATAGCAGTTGACGCCCTTGCTCTGACAGCCCTGCACTTCCGCGGAAGCGATCATGCCCGTGAGGAAAGGATCTTCCGAAAAATACTCGAAGTTTCTGCCGCCGAAGGGACTGCGGTGCAGGTTTACGCCGGGAGAATACCAACCGGAATAGGAAAGCCCGTCATCCCCTGCCGTGCGCTTTGCGCCCCAAAGGCCTTCTTCCCCCACACATTCGCCCATCTCGCGGATCAGCTCGACATTCCAGGTCGCGCTCATCACCACCTGCGAAGTGTAGACGTTATTCCCTTTCCAGGTATTGTCCGTAAGGGAAATAAAATTGCACCAGCCTACAGGGCCGTCTGATTCCAGAGTCTGCGGCTTGTTGATGCGTTCGAGCCGCACCGTCTGAAAGGCGCCGTTGTTGAACAGCTCGGCAAGATCGTTCACGCTCAGGGCGTTCAGGACCTGCTCCCACGTCTCGTTCTTATGATCCGCATAATACCTGCCCGTACTTTCGTCGTACCTTATCACGCTTGCCAGCGGGACCGCCGCGCCGCCCTGGGTCGGCATCGTGTATGTCTCAACATCCGGGTTGTTGTGCGTGCGGTCTGCGATCTGCCCGAGAAGTTCCGCGCTCGCATCCCGATCGGAGTCCTGCGGCGCGTCGGGAAGAATACTCAGGTCGCTCCGCGACATCAGAAACTTCAGCTGCGCATCCGAATCGAAGGCGCTGTCCTCGCAGTCGGTAAATCTGTTTACGACCTCATTTTCCGTGACGGGATCCTGACGATATGTGATGTCGGAATCTGCGCGGAAAGAAATCTCCTCCATGACCGTGTGCGCATCGCTGTTTATCAGAAGGGAATACGCCCCGCTCTCGATCACATACCCTGTAAAGCCGCTCTTGCCCGTGTAATCGTAGGAAGCAAAATAATAGGGATCGACTGCCACCGTAACTTCGCAGCTGTTCGGCTTATCCGTTCCGTTCGCTTCGCCTGCGGGCCAGAGCAGCGGCGTCTTGGCAAATCCGACGAGCACTTGGTACGGCTTTTCCACGCCTCCCTGCTCATAAGGAAGTTTTGCGTACACCTGCACGACGTCTTTGCCTTTATAAGCGCCCGTATTCGTCACTTTTACCGTCACTTCGTATTTTCCGTCCGCAGAGACAGAGACATTGCGGATGCTCTCCGCATCCGTCACTTCCCACGAAAATGAGGTATAACTCAGCCCGTAGCCAAAGGGAAAAACAACGTTCTCGGCATACCACGCATCGTCACCGCTTTTTGCGCGCTCCTGCGCCGCGCGCGTCTCATAATAGCGATAGCCCATATAGATGTTCTCTTCGTAGTTGACGAAGTGTTCCGTCGTATTCTTTCCCGTACTCGCGTTGCGATAGGTATCGCCGTTCGCCACGGCGCGCGCCGAAAAGTTATGGAAAGCCGGATCTTTTTTAAAATCCGCCGCCCAGGTGTCCGTCGTATGCCCCGAAGGCGTCACCGTGCCGTTGAGGATGTCGCCAAGCGCCAAGATCCCCGTAAGCCCGGGGCCGCCGATCCAGAGGCAGGCATCCACCCCGTAGTCCTCCAAAAATCCCGCCTCCACGATGTTGAGGGTATTGAGGATGACGATCACTTTGTCAAAATGCTGATTTACGTGATCGAGCAGGTCCTGTTCATCCGTGTCCAGCGCGAGATAATGACGCGTTCCCGCGCTTCCCGCGCTCTCCTGCACCTCGGTCATCGGGAGATCGCTGCCCTCTCCGCCGATGCGGGAAAAGACGACCAACGCCGCATCGTCAAACGAAGAATAAGTGGAAACGATGTCCTGCGTGTACCTGCCGACATCCGTCTCGCCCGTGTCGATGGAAGCCTGGGTATCGCCGCTGTTCAGATCGTTCGAGTTTTCCGGACGCGGAGGACCCGAGCGGCTGTCATCCTCGTAAAACTCCTTCAATGCGGAGTTGTATTCGAAATCTGCCGCCTCCAATGCATCGTACAGCGTCTTTTTGGTGAATGTATTGTCTCCGCCGCCCGAACCCGAACCGCCGTAAACGAGAGAAACGCTGTTTTTGCCGAACACGGACACCTTTGCTCCCGCCGCCAGAGGAAGAGCATTTTCCTCATTTCTGAGAAGAATGATCCCCTCCTCCGCCACGCGGCGCGTCACATCCGCCGCCCGTTCGTTTGCCTCCTCTTTGGAGGATGTCTCCGTCTCATAATAGACGACGGCATTTTCTTTGTCGACTTCATACGGCCTGTCGCCGCCCAATGCGATGCTGATGATGCTGCTGAAATAGTTTGCGACAAGATTGACCGCGAGAAGCAGCGCCACGAGAAGCGCCCCGACGATCATCCAGATCCGCACGCTTTTGGCTCCTAAGATCTTATTCATAGCAGACCTCTTTCTTATTTTCCTTTAATGTTGTCAGGGAAACACTTGCCTTCCGCCCAGTCAAGCTGCGTATCGGTGTAGAGATAGAGACAATCTATCATGGGAGCGGTCGCATACATGGTGCCCAATGCGTTGCCTGCGGAACCTGTCATCGGCGTATTGTTGCTGGTGATGAGCCTGATCACATTGTTTCCTTTTTCCAGGCGGACGCTCATGGAAATCGTGAATTTTTCAAAAGGGATCGCCTTGTTCGGCGCCGTTTCCGCCCCGAGAAGAGAAATGGTGCTGTAAGACAGTTTTGTCTCGTTCACCTGGACGGTGTAATTGGAAGAAGAGAGCACGACGTCCGCCTGCTCCGCCGCGAGAGAAAGTTCGAGAACGGCATCCTGTACCGCTTCTTCCGCCTCTATCTCGAAGACGAGCTCGATCCCGCTTCCGTAGAGATAGGTGACATAAAACCCGTTGCCGGCGCCGAGCGCGCCTTCCGCATCGCGCAGGATGATGTCCGTTCCCGAAGGCTCGCCCGAATAACCGTGCCCTTCGATGCCCGAAACATCCGTATATTCCGCCTCAAACGCCCACTCCTTGAGCCAGTAGGCATAGACTCTCGTCTGCTCGGTAACGGACGTCGAGGTGAAATTGAAGCGCGTCGTGCATTCCGCGTCCGCGTACCACCCGATAAAGCCATATCCGTCGCGGACAGGATCGGAAGGCTGCCCGACAAGCCTGCCCTTTTTCACGCGCGTCGAATAGTAGACGCCGCCGTTGGGCGCACCGTCAAAATTATACGAAAAGGTCACGAGCACCGTGTCGCTCAGGTCTGCCTCTTCCCAGCCCGCATACAGCGTGAGCGCTTCCGTGACGGGAGCGGTAAAGTCATACCTTACGGAGCAATTCTCGTCCGTAAACCATCCCGTGAACAGATGTGCATCGTCCCACACGGGATCCTGCGGCTGTGCAACCGCACTGCCGATCGTGACGGGGACCGCGGTCGGTTCGCCCCCTTCGCGGTTGGGGTCGAAGGTGACGGTGACCGTCGTCTGCCGCCAGCCCGCATAAAAAGTCTTGCTCTCAGTGATCCCGTAACCGAAATCCGCTTTGACGGACGCATCCTCGTCCGTAAACCATCCCGTAAATGCATAACCGTCGCGCACGGGATCTGCGGGTGGGGTGACCATAGTCCCCTTTTCCACTTCCTGTACATATGCCGCGGGCGCGCCCTCGTAGTTGTAATCGAAGGTGACGCTCAGAAGCGGATCGCCGCCGCATCCGACCGCCGCAAACAAAAACGACAACACGAGCGCAACACAGCCGATCATTGTCATAAATTTGGATCTTGTTTTCATTTTTTCTCCTTGAATCAAAATTATTTGCGACGAGCCGCCGCATGAAGCGAAAGGCGAAGCGGATCGCCTGTAACTCTCCGCCTCGCCCCCGTTCTCTCATTTTTTGTGCGGGAGAAAGAGCCTGCGCTCCTTACTTCTCCGCCCTCCTGCGAAGCAGAACGGCGGATACCGCAACACACGAAAGCACCGTCAGCGCGATCGCAAGGCTGCCTGCCGTGAGGCTGCCGCCGCAACCGTTTTTCCCGTCCTGACCATTCTGACCGTCCTGACCGTCACGGCCTTCGGCCACAATGCCCGTGTCCGTCCCGTTGATGATCCAGTGCTTGGTCTCTTCGTCGATGGAGATGGTCGGCGTTGCGCCGTCCTCCGCTTCCGCCTTGATGTCTGTCTTTACGCCGTCGATCACCCAGTATCCGTCCTCGCTGATCGCGACGGGAGCGCTCGCTTCGCCCGTGACGTTGAAGGTGAGCGTTACATCCAGATCTTTATCCGTGCGGGTGACCGTGGGATTGCCCCAGCGATCGGTGCCTTCCACTTCGACAACGCCGTGGATGCGGATGACCGCTTCATAGATCCCCGGAACTTTTGCGATGCCCTCGATCTCGCCCGTGGCGCTGTTCAGCGTGTAGCCTTCGGGAAGCGCGCCGCCGATGAGCGTATAAGACATCTCCGTCGCATTTTCAAAGGTCTCCGCCTGGATCCTGCCGTAATACTCGCTTCCCGCCACCATCTCGGCAGAAGAGAGTGAAACGGTGGGCGCAACCACGATCTTGAAAGTCTGGTCGTTTTTGATCCAGAAATCCGAACGCATGCGTACAGTGAATTCAAACTCGCCTGTCTGTGCCGTAGAACCTGTCAGCGCGCCCGTCGCCTCGTCGAGCACGATCCCTTCGGGAAGCGCGCCCTTGATCAATTTGTAGGAGACGTTCTGCGTCCCGTAATAATCTGCCGCCGCAGGGTCGGAGATGTTCACGCCGACGGACACATCAAGCGAAACATCCTGCTCCGCCTCGATGGTCCTGCCCGCAAACTGCGCAAGATCGAGCTTGTTCTTCTGGTTGTTGCTGTTTGCCGTTGTCCACAGCAGCTGCTTTGCGCTCTCGCGCATCGCCGCCCAATGCGTCACACTTGCAACGGCGTCTTCCGTGACCGCACCGCTCTCGTCGAGACAATAATAGACCATATTTTCGGCGGGATCGTAATAATCCTGATCGGCGTAGCGATCGTATGTCGCACCGTTGCCGCCCATGCCGTTTCCGACGCGGCGGGTAAGCGCGGGCGTGCAGATGGTCGATGTGTAACTTTCGGGACCGTAGTCGTGATTGATGACGCCCTCGAAGCCCCACTGATTGCGCACATATTCGGTGAGGATCGCGTAGTTGTGCATGATGGAGACGCCGCCGACATAGGAGTAATAGGTCATCAGGCCGTGAGCGCCGCCCTCTTCCACTGCGATCTCAAAGGTATACATGTACAGCTCGCGCATCGCCTGTTCGTTTACGACGATGGAGATGGAGCCGCGCCCCGTATCCTGGTTGTTGAGGCAGAAATGTTTGAGGAACGCATAGACGCCTTTGCTCTGCACGCCCCTTGTGACCGCTGCGGCGATCTTGCCGCCGTGCACGGGATCGGACGAATAGTACTCGAAAATTCGGCCGCCGTACTGATTGCGGTGCAAATTCATTGCGGGAGCAAACCAACCGCTGATGCCGAGATACAGGCATTCGTTGCCGAGCATGACACCCTGACGCTCCGCAAGCTCTTTATTCCAGGTCGCGGAGACGAGCACGGCGCACGGCCATCCCGTTCCCGTGAAGTCATCGTTCGTGCCCTCCATAGGGCTCTGGTCGAGCTTGACCTGCATCGGGCCGTCATCGTCGATCGCCATGGGCTTTTCGATGTAATCGACCTTTGCATTGGTAAAGCCCGCAACGTAGACGATGTCCTTCAATTCCTTCCACGAAAGAGAATTGAGCACTTCGTCCCATCTCTCGTCGTCATAATCCCAGCCCGCCATATCGGCAAAGGTATACGGAGCCGCAGGGCGGGTGCCCTTGCTGTCGTCCCACTGCGTCCAGGCATCCTTGCCGTTTTTCTGCGGGACGTCCTCCACATACCAGGGCGCGTGCTCCTCGCCTTCAAACGCATAGTGATCGCCCGCATCGTCGCCGATCTCAAAGAGATGGGACGTCTTGCCGATCTGCGCCCAGGCTTTGTCGCTGAAAATCGCCTCATCTAGCGTATTCTCGCGGATGATGTTTTCATCTGCGGGAGCGTCCGCAAATGAGCTGCGCTGCAGCTTGTTTTCGTCGGACATCAGGTTGGTGTTATAGATGTCGTCGTTGGAGAACAGCACCTTGATCTCGTTGCCCGTATTGGAGTCGGTCGTATAGGTGTACCCGTTGGACCCGTTTGCCGCCGCATTTTTAAAGTTTGCATCCTGCGCATCCGCGGCAACCGCGGCGGTGACCGAAAGCGCCTTTTCGTCCGCCCAGCAGTGCGCATCCCTTCCGACGATGAAAGAATAATTCCCCGCTTCCAGCTCGTAGCCGCAAAAGCCGTTGCCGTTGGCGTCGTTCCAGTCAAAAGATGCCATGTCCTGCACCTTCATGGTGAGGGTGACCGTCTCGCTCCCGCCCGGCGCAAGTATGTCGGTCTTCGCATAGGCACCCAGGTTGACGACGGATTTTTCAATGCCTTCCTCGAAATAAGGAGCGGAATAATAGAGCTGCACGACCTCCTTGCCCGCGACGTCGCCCGTGTTGGTGACTTTGACTTTCAGCGTCACGGAGCCGTCTTTGGTAAGCTCCACATCCGGAGTTTCCGCCCATTCCTGACTGAACGTGGTATAGCTCTCGCCGTGACCGAAAGTAAAATCCACAAGGCCGTCGTACCACGCGGCGCCCTGATCGCCCATTTCATAGGCGCGCGTCTCGTAGTAGCGGTAACCGACGTAGATACCCTCTTCGTACTCGGTATAGGTGCCGCCCTTTTCGTAGATCTGCGTGCCTGCGGGGATGGCGGTGCCGTCCGAAAGTTTCTGCGAGCCGTCGGCGACTTCCGCCTTATGCAAGGCGTTGTACTTCACCGTTTCTTTCGCATAGACGAGTTTTCCGCTCCTATCCGTGCTCTTGGTGTACACTTCGACGCCCTTGTTCTGGCTGTTGTCGCCGAAGTTCGCCCAGGCAGGATCCATCGTCAGATCGCTGACATAGACATCCGCGAGCCTGCCCGAGGGATTGACCTCCCCGTTGAGGATGCGGCCGACCGCGTTGAAACCGCGCTCGCCGGGGTTGCCCACCCAAAGAATGCTGTCTACATCGTCTTTGATGTCGCCAAGCTCGACGGTGTTGCTGGAGTTGACGAGCACGATCACCTTGTCGAAATACTCGTTGACATGCCCGATGAGATCCTTTTCATCCTGCGTGATCGAGAGATAACGCGCCCCTTCGTCGTAAGCCGCATTGCCTGTGCGCGGAAGATCGCTGCCCTCCGCACCCGTGCGCGTGATCACGACGATCGCAGCGTCACCATAGGCGCTGTACGAAGACGTGATGCCCGCCGTGTAGGCGGAGACAGGCGTCTCGTTGACATAGGTCTTATCCGAACGGCCGCTCCCCGAAAGCAGATCGTTGTTGTAGAACGCTTCAAGCACACCGTTGGTCTTGAATCCCGCATTCTGCAGGCCTTCATACAGAGAGACGGGCGTCACGCCGATCAGCGCGCCCGATCCGCCGCCGCCATAGGCAGGGTTCACGGACGATTTGCCGAATACGGAAACGCGCATTCCTTTCTGCAAAGGCAGAGCGTTGTCCTTGTTCTGCATGAGGACCATTCCCTCTTCGCTGATCTCCTCCGCCAGCTCTTTGGCGGCATCCATCAGATCGTCAGGGGTCGCATAGTCGGTATAAAATATACCGCCCTTGCTCTGCGACGCGTCGTTCACAGCCGAATGGTTGACATCCGTCGCCGCAAATGCCGTCACAGTCGTACCTGCCAAAAGCGCGCCGCTGAGCAATACGCTTGCCAAAACGGTGGGGAGCTTTTTCAGGCCCTTCTTTCGGAAAATCTGCATTTTCCCTCCTCCTATAAAAAAGATTCACCTGCGTTTGTTCACAGGTGAATCCATGGTATAACGGAATTTTTCTTTTGTGAATAGGATTGTCGTGCTTAGACATCTTTCGCGCCGCAGTTTGCACTTTGCGCACCGTTCCCCTCTCCGAGATCGGGAAAGAGCATTTCCACAATAAACACATCGCCTTTTGTATAGACGCGCAGCATCCCGCCGTATTTTTCCACGATGTAGCGCATGCTTTTCACCCCGAATCCGTGAAAGCGGGGGTCCTCTCTCGTCTGCGGAAGGCTGTCGACAAAATGAATGTCCCCGGAAAAATAGTTTTCGATCTGGATGTTGACGAAATCACCCTTCCCCGTATCGACGACGCTGATCACCCGCATCTCTTCGGGAAGGCCCTTCACGGCAGCGATCGCATTGTCCAACGCGTTGCCGAAGAGCGAATACAGCTCGTGCTTCGGGATAAAATCCAGCTTTCTCCCGTCGACAAGACAGGAAAGACTGATCCCCTCCCGTTCGCATTGTCTCATCTTTTTATAGAGAACGACATTGAGCGCATCGTTGCCCGTGTCCACATACGAATCCAGGATCGCTATGTTCTCTTTCAGCTCCGTCAGCATTTCACCATCCAGCCCGTTCGTCCCGTCTGCCAACCGATGCCGCAGGTCATGACAGCGCATGCCCAAAAGCTCGAAATTCTCCTTTTCTACTTTATATCTCTCTCGCTCCTCCTGCAAAATGCGCTCGACGATCGCAAGTTCCTTTTCGTTGTTCTTGTTTTCCGCTATGCCGCACTCGAGCACGATGCCCATAAATGAGAGGGCCAGCGACATGATATTGATGTACAAAATGGCGAGAATGTTTCCGAACGATTCGGCGATCGCCAGCGAATTGACATAGACGAGTATCGCGACAACGATCACGGAGGTGACCGTCTGCAGCTTATTGTCCACCATGATATTACAGCGCAAATACCTGCTGCGGCGTATGAGAAACAGATAGACGGCCGCAACCGCAGCCGCAAACAAGACGGTTCGGATCAGATATTTGAGCACAGGATCCATCCCGTGAAGAAAAGGACGATTGACGATCTCATACAGGCGCTCCCCGAAATGTTCAAGGCAATACCCCACCGTCGCGCAGAACAACGCCGCCCAAAAATTACAGTCAAAACATACGCACACGAACAATACGGCAAGCAGGTAGTAAACTATGTATTTGGAGAGCCCGAGCGGCGTAAATCCTCCCGAGCCCAACAGAGACAAAATTCTCTGCAGCGCCGCCATCACCCCGAAAAAAACAAGCGCCCCTATGCAAACCCGAAGCCAAAAAAGGGGTCGTTTTGGCATTCTGAAAGCAACAAGCAGGACGCAGAGCAGCATGGAGATCTCATAATACAGCGACGAAACAAACCATGAAAAAGTAAACATGTTTACTTCTCTCCCCCCGACAAAAACACAGACAATTCCCGCAAAAACTGCTTCTTCTTGCCCCGCGTGATGCGAAGTTGATACGGCCCGATGAGCAAAACATTTCCCTTTAACCCGCGGAAGTGGTTGAGATTCACAAGACAACTGACGCTGCACCTGGCAAACCCTGCGGGAATGAGCGTCTTTTCCGCCTCCCGCAGCGTTCCCCGCCCCGAATATTCTTCTTCCTTGGTGTGGAAGACAAGGGTATGGTCAAGCACCTCCACATAATAGATCTCGGAGGCTGGGATACGCTTTCGGTTGCCGTCGAGAAGAACGGCGACGCTCGCAAACTGGTCCGCTTTCGTGCGGCATAATCTGTCCATGCGCATCTTTACTTTATAATATTCGACAGGCTTGATGAGGTAATCGAGCGCATCCACTTCATAGCCTTTGACGGCATATCGCGCCATGCTCGTCGTAAAAATCAGCGCGACATTTGCGTCGAATTTTCTCATTCGCTTTGCTGCCGCAATGCCGTTTATTCCCCCTTCCCCAAGCCTGATATCCATAAAGATAAGGTCATAAACAGGACGATAGCGCGTCAGAAACGCTTCCGCATCGCGAAATCTGTGTATCTGCAGCAATTCTCCCGTTTCATCCTGATATCTTGCAAGCACCGCCGAAAGGTTTTCCGCGTCGCGTTCGTCATCTTCAATGATCGCTATATTAATCATATCTCTCCCTCACTTCTTCACTTTCCTCTTATAAAAGCATTATAACCCAACCTCCCGTCAAACGCAATAGAAACCACCTTTTTTTGTCGCAGTTTGCACGCTGTATGCCGCACTTTGCACCTGCAACGCGGTCAATTTCCCTGTCATGATCGTAAGATGCGGGGTCATAGCGACCGAAAGATGCTTCCGCAACCGACTCTTCCTGCGCACGCAGTTCTACGCCTTGCAAAAATCGACAAGGACAAAGTATTTTTTCGGGCGGGAAACCTGAAAAAAGAAAACGCGCGTTCATTCTATGCACACGAAAGCGTTCAGATTTTGAACATGCATATCATGATCACGGACGTTGTCCCTGTTTATGATCTTTTCGGCAGACAGCAAAATACGGACGTATCGGTTTGCTCACGTTGAAACGCAAAGCGCGATCGAGGCATATTTTGGCGCGCACCCGACAAAACCTGTTTCAAAACGGCCGAAGGCTGTGTTTCCCCATCCTCCACAGGCAACGTCTGTGACCTTTCGGGCATAGGACATGTCACCGCAAGGAAATATTCAGTCAGACGACAAACCGAAAAACACAAAATCCCGATCATGAGATCGGGGCTTTTTTATGCAGGCTGTTGTTTTTTTAAAAAGACTGTGATATAATGTTATCCAGCTTCACGGGAGGGAAAAATATGAAAAAAAAGATCCTGCTGACATTGCTGACTATTTGTATGATCGCGACGTGCGCGATCGGACTTTCCGCCTGCGGCGAAAAACCTTCGGGAGGAGATTCAGTAACGCAGGACGGGCTCACTTATGTTTTGAATGAAGATAATGCGAGCTATGCGCTCGTACAATACGACAACGTTGAAGACACCGACTTGGTGATACCCGCAGAAATAAACGGAAAACCCGTAACGCGCATCGGCGTTACCGCATTCGGCAATTATAATAATCTTACAACCATAACCATACCCGACAGCGTGACTTGGATAGGCAACTTTGCATTCAGCGGCTGCAACGCGCTCATGAAAGTGACCCTCGGCAGAGGCGTCACCTATATCGGAGACGGCGCATTCGGCGCATGTTACAGCCTTGTGGAAGTTTGCAACCTGTCTTCGCTCGATATCGTAAAAGGTTCGGAAGAGAACGGCCTTGTCGCCTATTTTGCCCTGAACGTATATTCGGATACGCAGGGAGAAAGCAAACTCACGAACACAGGCGACGGGTACGTATTCTGCGAAGACGAAGAGGCCGCATATCTTGTCGGATACCGCGGGACAGCAACCGAACTTGTTTTGCCCGATAAATTCAACAACAAAAATTATGATCTGTACAAATACGTATTCGAGATGAACACTTCGCTCGAAAGCGTCACGATCCCCGAAGGCGTGACGGATATCGGAGAAAATGCTTTCGCCGGATGCAGTTCGCTTGAGAAAATAACCATACCCGACAGCGTGACGGATATCGGACTCAGTGCGTTTTCCGGCTGTGCCGCGCTCGAATACAACGAATGCGAAAACGCTTACTATCTCGGCAACGAGACCAACCCTTATGCAGTCCTGTGCATGGCAAAGAACACAGAAATAACGGAATGCACCATCGCCGAAAACACCAGGGCGATTTGTCCTGACGCTTTCTACGAATGTACTGAACTTAAAGACATAACCATTCCCGACGGCATCCCCTCTATACCAAAAGACTTATTTGCCGCCTGCGCGGCGATCGAAAACGCGACCCTCCCCGCGCACGCAATAAGTTCTGTTCCGCAGACAAACCTGAAAACGGTCGTCATTACGAGCGGAGAGAGTATCGGGGAAAAGGCGTTCTATAACTGCAGTTCGCTTACCGACATCACCGTTGCCGACAGCGTGACCGATTTCGGAGATATGGCATTCTTCGGTTGTGACGCAATAGAAAACGCCACGATCCCCGCCGCGGCGATCCCGCATATCCCGAAGACCTCCCTGAAAACGGTCGTCATCAACAGCGGCGACAGCCTCGTTTACGCCGCATTCTCACACTGCACTTCCCTCACAAGCGCTACGATCGCCGACAGCGTGGAGGAAATAGGCGACCTTGCATTCTATGAATGCACCTCGCTCAAAGACCTGACGATCGGCAGCGGCGCGAAAAAAATCGGTTCGTATGCTCTTTTCAACTGCACCTCGTTAAACTACAACGAATACGGGAATGCCCTTTATCTCGGCAATGAAACAAACCCCTATGTCGTGCTGGTCAAAGCAAAAGACGTCGGGATCAAAGATTGCGCCATACACGAAAAGGCAAAGATCGTCTATCAGGGCGCGTTCAAAGATTGCACTTCTCTTACACGGATCTCGATCCACGACGGTATTACGGATATCGGTGCTTACGCTTTCCAAAACTGCACGGCACTCACCGAAGCGGTGATCGGAAAGAGCGTAACGCGCATCGGCGAGGAGGCTTTCAAAAATTGTACCGCCCTGAAAAGCCTGACCCTGGGCAACGATCTGGCGATCGTCGAAAACCAGGCGTTCCGCGATTGCAACTCCCTGAAAAACGTATACATATCGGATATTGCGGCATGGTGCGCGATCTCTTTCCAAAGTTTCGAGGCCAATCCGCTCTATTATGCCGATAAATTGTTTTTGAACGGAGAGCTTGTGACGAAGCTCGTCATCCCCGACGGCGTGACAAGCATCGGCGACTTTGCGTTCAACGGTTACCGTTCATTGAAGAGCATTGCCCTTCCCGACGGCTTGACCTCGATCGGCCGCTATTCGTTCGACGGATGCGGATCTCTGATCGCCGTCACCATCCCCGAGGGCGTGACCTCTATCGGAGAGTTTGCGTTTTACGACTGCAGCCAGCTGACAAGCGTAACCGTTCCGAAGGGGGTGACCTCTATCGGAAACCAGGCCTTCCGCGGTTGCATCAAATTGGTGGAGGTATGCGACCAGTCCTCGCTTGCCATTGCAAAGGGATCCGAAAGCAACGGATATGTCGGATATTACGCACTGAACGTGTATACCCCGACAGAGGGACAGAGCAGACTTACGACGGACGACAACGGATACATCTTCTATGAGGACGGAGACCTTGTCAGCCTTATCGGATATACGGGAACGGCAACCGAGCTCGTCCTGCCCGACGGTTTCAACGGCAAAGCTTATTCCGTCTATCAGTATGCGTTTATCGGTCACAGTCAAATCAAAAGCATAATCATCCCCGACTGCGTGACGAGCATCGGAGACGAAGCGTTCGATGACTGCACTGCGATCGAAAGCGTGTCCATGCCCGCCTCGGCGATCGCATTTATCCCCCAAACCTCGTTGAAAACGGTCGTCATCACGAGCGGAGACAGCATCGGCGAGAATGCGTTCCGTTACTGCATTTCGCTCACGAGCATAACCCTCGCCGACAGCGTCACTTCTATCGGAAACCTCGCATTCTACAACTGCAACTTCCTGACAGATGTGACCCTGCCCGACAATCTTACCTCCATCGGAGATTCGGCGTTTTATAATTGCTTTCCGCTTACAAGTCTGACCATTCCGAAAAACGTGACTTATATCGGCGATCAGGCGTTTTACGGATGTTATAAACTGACAGAAATATACAATCTGTCTTCATTGGACATTGAAAAAGATTCGTACTCCAACGGTTATGTCGCCGCGTATGCCCTGAATGTATACACCCCCACAGAGGGAGAGAGCAAGCTTGTGACCACCGACGAGGGTTACATCTTCTACGAAGACGGAGACCTCGTCTGCCTCCTCGGCTATGCGGGGACAAAATCCGAGCTCACGCTGCCCGACGGTTTCAACGGCAAGGATTACTCCGTCTACAAGTATGCGTTCATCGGTTGCGCTCAAATCACAAGCATGACCATTCCGGGCGGCGTGACGAGCCTCGAGATCAACGCCTTCCTCTATTGTAACAATCTCACGGAGATGACGATCGGGAACGGCGTACAGGAGCTTGACAGCCAGACATTCTTAGGCTGCGGATCGCTTGAAAGCCTGTCTTTCGGCGACGGGATCAGAAACCTCGCAGGCTACATTTTCCAATTCTGTTCTTCCCTTAAAGAAATAGAGATCAGCGAGGGAAATCCGTTCTTTTGCAGTGAAAACGGCGTATTGTTCAATAAAAATAAAACAGCTCTCGTCTATTATCCTGCAGGAAGAACGGAAGTTTCCTACATCGTCCCCGATGGCGTGAGGAGCATTGAAAGCAATGCGTTCTGTCAGTGCATTTCTCTCACGGAAATCACGCTGTCGGAAAGCGTGACGAGCATCGGAAGCGAAGCCTTCTATCAATGCACGTCTCTCACGAAAGTCACCCTCCCCGAAGGCCTGACGAGCATCGGAAGCGATGCGTTCTATCGATGCATTTCGCTTACGGACATCACCATCCCGAACAGTATGACAGACATCGGAAGCAATGCTTTTGCCGGATGCGAAAAGATCATACAGGTCGAAAACGGCGTCAGTTACGTCGACAAATGGGTCATCGATTGCGAGACTTCCCTCACCGACGTATCTTTGAGAAATGATACGAAAGGCATCGGAAATTCTGCGTTCGGAAATTGCAGCGCGCTCACAAACATCGGCCTTCCCGAAAGCCTGGTTTGTATCGGCCGATCCGCATTCAACAATTGCAGCGCGCTCACGGGCATCAGCATCCCCGACGGGGTGACCTTTGTCGGAAACAATGCGTTTTCCGGCTGCAACGCCCTGACTTACAACCAACACGAAAACGCCTATTATCTGGGCAATGACGGCAATCCCTTTGTTGTTTTGGTCCAATCGATCGACACGTCGATCACCATCTGCAACGTGTATCATCTTACCAAAGTGATCTGCAATTCCGCGTTTGAAGGCTGCGGCTCACTTGAGAGCGTCATCCTTCAAAACGGATTGACGTGCATCGGAGATTCCGCCTTTGAAGACTGCAGGGCGCTTACGGAAATAAACATCCCGAACAGCGTGACATACATCGGCGATTCCGCCTTCAGCGGTTGCAGAAAACTTACGGCCATGACCATTCCGGGCGGCGTGAAGAGCCTCGGCGATTGGGCATTTTACTGCTGTTACGAACTCGAAGAAATAACCGTTCAGGAAGGTGTGACAGATATCGGGGTTTCCGCATTCAATTTTTGCACTGCTCTCAAAACCATCACGCTCCCGCGCAGCCTGACATATATAAAAAGTCCTACGTTCTTTTCGTGCGGGGCACTCACAACGATCAACTATGCGGGAACAATGGCCGAATGGAATGCGATAATAAAGGAAAGCGGTTGGGACGACGAGACCGGCAATTACACCATTTACTGTACAGACGGCGAGATTTCAAAAAATTGATCTTGCAATAGAATTTTTATCGCTGCACCAATAAATATCCACCGGCTTAGCCGGTGGTTTTTCAGTTTCGGGCTATTAGCCCTA